>Ga0210056_1000533_pt1 | contig 31815 bp, 28 predicted proteins | sample CryGeyCG2014_080_2_FD_183965 | JGI IMG/M metagenome (GOLD analysis project Ga0210056, IMG submission 183965) | Groundwater microbial communities from aquifer - Crystal Geyser CG07_land_8/20/14_0.80 (SPAdes) (version 2) | ecosystem: Environmental > Aquatic > Deep subsurface > Groundwater | place...
GTGTTCGTGCCGAACACGGGTTGAAAGGGGAGAAAAGGAGGGTAGCCTCCATCGTGTAGCTGCCTGTGTGAGCTACCGGACGCTGAAGCGATCCGGCGTCCTTTTGTGGGGGAACTTCCAAAACGATGCACTACTGCGTTGGAAGCAGGTTCATCTGGAACACAGGCAGGAGCATCGAGACAATGATGAAGCCAAACACGATGGCCAGGAAGATGATGATTGTCGGCTCCAGCACGGAAATAAGGGCTTTGACTGAGCTGTCCACTTCCACATCGTATGTTTCCGCCACGGTCATCAGCGCGGACTCAAGTTCGGCGCTCTCCTCTCCCACAGCGATCATGTTGGTCAACAGCTTCGGGAACAATCCACTGTCCCGGAAATGTTCCGCCAAACTGGCGCCCTCTCGGACGCGCACGCGCGCCGCGTCGACGTCCTGTGCCAGCCGCTCGTTACCGATCACGTCCCGCACGACGTCGAGCGCGGTCAGGATGGGTACTCCGCCTCGCAACAGGATGGAGAGAATACGCGCGAACCGGGCCACAGCGATCTTCATCGTGAGCCGGGAGAAGACGGGTATTCTGAGTCTGAAGCTGTCCCACGCAAGGCGGCCTCGTTGTGTGGAAGTCCACAGACGCCCGGCCCCCCAGAACGTCGTGAGCGCCAGCAGCAGCAACCACCACCAACGTCCCAGGAAACCGGACACCGTGAGTACGGCTACCGTCGCCAGAGGCAGGGACTGACCCAGTTCCTCGAACAGGCTTACGAACCGGGGGATGAGGAACGTGACCAGAAAAAACACGGCAGCGGCGCCCACCCCCAGCAGCAATTTTGGGTACGCGAGCGCAGACCGGATCTGCGTCCTCTTCTGCTGATCGGTCTCCAAGAGATCTGCCAGCCATTGAAGTATGGCTGGCAGCTCTCCGCTTGCCTCCCCCGCGCGAATCATGTTGACATAGAAGGCGGGGAACGTCCTGCCATGCTTCGCCATTGCTTCCCACAGACTGCTTCCGGAGTGAATGTTGTCCCGGACGTCAATCAGGACCTGCTGAAGACGCAGGTTCTCGGTATGGTCGATCAGGGCGTTGAAGCTCCGCAACAGAGGGAGTCCCCCTTTGACCAAGTTCGAGAGCTGACGGCTGAAGAGCGTCAAGTCCCGTCCCGACACCCCCCGCGTCCATCGGCCCGGACGCGCGGCCACCTCGTTCGTCGCGATCTTTCTGGAGCTGGATGGCAGGGCAACAATCTTGGCGGGGAAACGCTGTTGCTCGCGCAGCCGTTCCGCTACCAAGCGGGAGGTCTCCTCTGTCATGGTGCCCGTGTGCGTTGCGCCACGGGCATCAACGGCAATATAGCGGAAAGTGGGCATCGTTTAGTCGAACCTGCAATCGTCGTCGGGGTTTCATGTTTCGCTTCGGCCCGTGCGCTCTTCTTCTCGAAGGATTCTTTCAAGCTCCGCCGCGGCTTCATCCTCATGGGTGACCCTCGCCACTTCGGACATCGTCGTGAGTCCGGTCTCCACTTTGGAGAGCCCGTCGGCCATGAGCAGCTTCATTCCCTTCTGAACGGCGCGTTCCTGAATGGCGTTCGCCGTCGCCTGCCGGACGACCAGTTCCCGAATGTCATCGTCAATGATCAGCAACTCAAAGATGCCTGTGCGACCTCGGTATCCGGTAAAGCGACACTCGTCGCACCCAGACGGGGGGCCGATACGCCTGCGCGGAGACAACCGACCGTTCCGATCGTTGTCCATCTGCTCCAGGGAGCGGCAGTTGGGGCAGATCAACCTGACCAGACGCTGTGCCATCACTGCTTCCACGGAGGAGGCAACAAGGTAAGGCTCAATCCCCATTTCGAGCAGGCGTGTCACCGCGCTCGCCGCGTCGTTGGTGTGCAGGGTGCTGAAAACAAGATGACCGGTAAGAGCCGCGTGGATGGAGATCTCCGCCGTCTCCAAGTCGCGAATCTCCCCGACCATGATGATGTCAGGGTCCTGCCGCAGGATGTGCCGCAGGCCGTTGGCGAAGGTCAGCCCGATTTTCGGACGGACATGAATCTGGTTGATACCGTCCAACTGATATTCCACCGGGTCCTCGATGGTGATGATCTTCCGTTCTGACGAGTATGCCTTGCGGAGCGCCGCGTAGAGTGTGGTTGTCTTCCCGCTGCCGGTGGGGCCCGTCACCAGGATGATTCCGTGCGGTCGGCGAACGGTTTCTTCGATCTGGCGTTCCGTCTCGGGCAGCATGCCCAGCTCCCCCAGCCCGAGGAGCACAGAGGTCTTCTCCAATATCCGCATGACGACGGATTCCCCATACAGCGTGGGAACGGTGGAGACGCGCAGGTCAACCTCCTTCCCTGATACCTTCAGCTTGATGCGTCCGTCCTGGGGGAGTCGTCTCTCGGCAATGTCGAGGTCTGCCATAATCTTGACACGCGAGATAATAGCCGCTTGGAGACGTTGAGGGGGGGCAGGCACGTCGTGCAGGATTCCGTCTACCCGGTAGCGGACGCGCAGTCCTTTCTCAAATGGCTCAATGTGGACATCGCTGGCCCTGTCCTGGACGGCCTGGTGCAGCAGCACGTTGACCATCCGAATGACGGCAGTTTCCCTTGCCATCTGCTCGAGGTTGCCAATATCAACGTCCTCTCGGTCGATGATCTCAATATCGCTCCCCGCCGCGGCTGCTTCGTCGAACATTGAGCGCATGTAGTATTCCTCCAGCAGACGCTGGATGCTGTCGGCGGGGGCCAGGACGGGATCGACGGCCAGCCCTGTCACGAGCCGGATTTCCTCCTCGGCCTCGAAGTGGAAGGGACTGCTCATCGCCACCCGGATAGCCTGACCGTGCAGTGACAGTGGAAGAGCCTGGTGACGCGCGGCGAGAGCGGCAGGAATCGCGCTGAGCGCCTCAGGCTGTACGTCGCCTTCATGAACGCGAGCAAACGGCATCCCAAACTGCCTGCCAAGAGCCTGCAGCACGTCGTCGTGTGAACACACGTTCTGCTGAGCCAGAATCTCTCCCAGAAGTATTCCACTGCTTCCCTGTTGCAGCAGAGCGCGGTTGGCCTCCTCCTCGGAGACAGCGTCACTCGCTACGAGAATCTCGCCGATGGGTCTGGGATCGGGTTGGAGTCTGGGGTCAGCCATGTGCGTTGCGCAGGAGCGCCGATGCTACCGCGTCACCTTCACTTTCACTTTCGCTTCGGTTCTGTTGCCTCCGGCGTCCTCAGCCACCACACGGATGGTCGGCTCGGTATACTGGAGTCCACGCGAGTTCCACTCGATCTTGTGCTTTCCGGGCCCGAACACTTTTGCTATCGAGGTGGTGTCGATGAACACCTCAACACCTTGCACCTTTCCGAGGTCGTCCTTCACGGTGAACTCGAGGACGCTCGCCTTAGCGGGCTTGATTTCCTCGCCCTCCCGAGGCGAGAGAATCTCCACTTTCGGCGGCAGGAAGTCTTTCCGGTAGACGTTAGCGAAATCAGCAGCCGCGGCGCGTACGCGAGGACTTCTTGGATCCAACTCGTAAGCCTTCCTCAGCAACTCCTGAGCCTGCTCCAAGTCGCCTTTCCTGTCTGCAACGTAGGCATTGGCAACAATGGCTTCCGGGCATTCAGGGTCCAGAGCCAAGCCCCGGGAATATTCCGTCTCCGCAAGAGCGGCGACTCCGCGCTGCCACCGGTAATCGCCTTTCCAAACCGCGAACATCGCAGCCGACCGGGCAGTAGCCGCTCGTAAGATTTCCACATTCTCCGCGGTGCCCTTGGCGCTAATCGAGGACAGCTTCTGTCGGACGGATTCCAGCTCCTTGCGAGGAATCCACATATTGCTGCCTTTCTTCCGCCGTTGCAGGTTCACCGTTGTGTCCAATTCCTGCGCGCGGCCCAGCGCCTCGGCGGCCAGTCCCGTCTCTCCCATCGCCTGCGCAACCCGCGCCAGTGCGGCGCCGGTCAGAGGCGAATTCGGACGGAGCTTCTCGGCTTTCTTCAGGTAGACAAGCGCTTCCTCGGTGAGCTTCGAGTCTTCCAGATCCAGTCCCTGAAGGAAGTAGACCGCACCCAACATCTGAGACGAGGCGTCTTGGAGAGACTCTACGTCCAATGACTGGAGCGACTCCGGGGAAATAGAGATGGAGTTGGTAACATCGATCATCTCCTCGGGAGAGGCCCACATGCAATCAGGGCGAGCTTCATCTTCAGGCTCTTCTCCGCCTTCCTTTTCACCCTCGCCCTCCACTTCCTCAACCTTCGGTTCCGGAAGCGTGGCAATCAGGAGAGCCACAGACGACACAGCGCGGCTCGTTACACCTGCCTCATCCAGTGGTTCCTTCGCTCCGACGGCCGGCCATTCCGCATCCTTCGCGCGAAGGAGCCTCTTAGCGGCGCCAATGGCAACCGCGAAGTCCACCTTCTGCGTCTGGCTTCCAGCTTGCAGGTGGCTGTTGACGATCCCAACCACTTCCCCAAGCGAGTTGAGGAGCGGTCCGCCGTCCCCGATGTTTGACTCCGTCTGGAACTGAACTCCCGGGACCTGGTTGCGAACCGTCACCCCGATGGCCGCTGCGACCGCCGTTTTTGTGATCTCCTTGCGCGAGCTGATCGGCGGGAACCCGATCAAGTAGAGAACCTGCTCGCGCTTCACCGCGTCATCGTAGGCCAGCGGCAGAGAGGAGGATGTCGCCACCCCCATACCCAAGATAGCCACATCCGTCTGGGAATCAACGGCGACAACCTTCGGCTCATAGGTCTTCTCGCCCAGAACCACCTCAAGCTTGGTTGCCTGGTCGATCAGATGCGCGCACGTGAGAAGAAACCCCCTGGGATCGACCACAAAAGCCGCCCCCGTCCGCACCAATCCCTGCTGGGCATGACCGTGGCCGGACAGGAGAGCGCTTAGAAGGATAAGGGCCAGCGATGGTCGCACACAAAACGTGTTCATATCGGACATCTCCCTTGCAGCATCGTTAAAAAGCGCGACCTCCATCGGAGTGACGTCCGGCGAGGCGCGCGGCGTAAGAATCTCTCAGTCTGTGTGAAACACTTCCCTCAAATCCGCAGACTGCGGGCTGTTGTCTGGATTGCTGGGCATCAAGTCTCTCATGTGCGCCCACCACTTCCGGCAGACGTCCGTTTGAGCGATGGCGTTCCAACGCTCTTCATCCTCGATTTCGGCGTAGCCGAACAACTGTCGCGTTGCAGGATGGAGAAAGATCGAGTAGTTGTGAACGCCGTGTTCCTTCAGTACCGCCTCCAGTTCCGGCCAGATAGGTTGATGGCGTCTCTCGTACTCTTCCTCCTGACCGGCTTTGACGGACATCGCAAAAGCGATGCGGTGCATGAGTATCTCTCCCTTCCGTTGCCCGACATAGAAAAGACGTGCGAGCACGTCAGGACTATGCAGCCAATCGTGAACACAGGCTTGCGGCCATTCCTTCGTGAAACTCCTTCTTGATTTGAAGTTTCCCGTTGGGTACTTTCCTCTTCTTGCAGACTAAGCCGCGAACGTGAGAGAGCGGAAGTAACGCGTCCCGAGGACTACGCTCTCACGTTCGCGGCCCGACCTTGTAACAGGCTTTTTGACACGATCCAATACTGAAAACTCACATTCCCGGGAGACCGTAGCGCGGGGCTTTGTGCCCGCCTGATCCGGACTGAACATTCACCACGAACCAAAAAGAATTATACTGAGCACCATTGCTTCCGTCAACGCTCGCCCCGCGTTGTCTCACTGACACTCCCGCACATAATCTGGTCAGGCGCGTCTGTCACACCCGGAAGCCCGAGTGCGGAACTTGCTGTCGGGCAACCTATGTCCCTCGGTCGAGGGGAGAGCAGCGATTAGGTGAATGGCAACCGTCGCGGGAATGGGGCGCCCCGGAAGTACGCAAGGCACACTTCGTTCCTGCTGCGGACGTGCTGACGTTCCGGGCCCATCTTATTGTTGCGCCCGAAGTCGTTCCCCTGTCGTTTCGCCCGGATGACCCGCAGCGTCGCGCGCTCAGTTTTGCGCCTCTGCAACCACTTGCGTCAACTGCTCACAAAACGCCTGGTAGCGTGGCAGCTTCTGCAGCTCGGAGAGGGCGGGGTGGTGCAGGAACTTGATCTGGTTGATGAGCGCGGTGTTGCCGGTGGTTTTGAGGAGTCCGATCTCCCGCTTCAGAGCGTCGAGGTATATCTGCTGCAAGGTCTGCGCAGCTTTGGGGCTGTTGACGCGCGCCATCAACTCTGGCAGGCGGCCTTTCAAGCTGGAAGTTTGCTCGTATTCTTTTGCCTCCTGCAAAAAGACGCGAAACCGCGGTTCCATCCCGGCGATGGCCGCCTCCTGCACCTCGGCGGGGGAGCCTTCGCCCTCCTTCGTCACCGGAGCCGGCCACAGTCCGGGAGTGACGAGGTAGTAGCCGGTCGCGAATCCCGCCGCGGTCTGCGCCTTATCGAAGATCGCCTGCGCCATCTTCCGGCGTGTTTCCATGGGAGCGCGCCATCTGGATAGCGTGTCCACCAACTTCTGCAATTGCGGTGCCTCGGTCTTGGGGCCTGCCCGCGATCCGGCAGGCGGGTCGGTGTTGGCCAACAGCCCGGCGATGGCTTCATCGCTTCTTCCGGCAAGGGCGAGGTAGGTGTCCATGTCGGGTTTGAGAATGGGAGCAAAGCGTGGCTCCTTCTCAAGGATCAACCGCGCCACGTCCGCGCCCTTGCCATAATCTTGGCTGGCTGAGACGGCCTGCCGCAGCAATGTGATGAAAGGGTCGGGAGAATCATCGGGGCGTTCCGGGGCTTTCTTCGCAAGGGTGCCGTCGGCGGCATATACGGCGATTAACTCAGGACACAGTGTCAGGGCCTGTGATGGATCGGCTTCCACCAGTCCCTCCCATGCCTGCGGCCGTAGCACCACCGGCTCGGAACCCCCAAACTTCCGCGCCCAGAACGGCATGTCCGGCGGCGGTGGTTGTTGGACCGTCTTGACGGAGGCCGCAAGGCTCGCAGTAAACGCATCGCGGTAGTACCCCGCGGCCTCGGTGAGACTGTAATCGGGCAGCTTGCGCAGCACCGCCATCCGCACCGCCGCTCCCGCGGCCAATTCGGCGGAGATAAGGGCGTAGGGGGCCTTCTTCGTTGGTCGCGCCTCCTCGAGGGCCGCGCGTCGAATCCCGATTTCCCTGATTAGATTTTCGCCACCCAGATGCCCCACCGCGTCCAGCGCGAGACCGTAGCGGTTGACGATGTGAACCTTGTCTTCTCCCCGACGCAAGGCATCAGCGGCCTCCGTCAACTGGTCGAGAGTCTTTTCAGCGAAAGTCTTCTCAGCCTCAGATAACCACCCGGTATATTGCCTTGCTGAAAACAGCGGCAAGGTAGGCGAATCGCACTGTCCTGCAGACGATCCTCTCCCAAGCGAGACAATCAGCGGAACCACCGCAGCCATAAGGGATACACGTCGCACTCGGTCATTGTCTCCCAACAAATGCTCAGAATCCACGCGCTTGTCTGGAGCGTCAGCGACGCGTCGTCCGCCGGACCAGTGGATCAACTCGTCGTACACCGCGCTCACGTCCACTCCTCCCGTGTTCATGTTGGCGGTGACTGTGACATCTCCCCCCGATTCCGACCAGGCAGAAACGGCATGTTCGCCTCCCTCCACCTCACAGGCATCGGAGGAAAGACTACTAACCGCGCACACGACAATCTGTACGCTCATGGACTGGGAAAAGACGGTTGCCGTGACCGTGGTTGCTCCGACGGTGGCGCGACTGACTTTGTTTTGCATGGGATCACCGTCTACGGGTTCGCGGCCTACCCCGGTAACGAACCGCCAACTGCCGCTACCGCAAGAATCAGCGTTATCGTATTCCGAAAATGGTTTCGTGACAAGATGTTCATCCATGTCCCTCCCCACAGCAGCGAAACCGCAATCAAATCTCACGCCAAGGCGCAAAGCCGCAAAGAAAAGGGCGGGGGGATGACCCCATTTCCCAGCGCTTTTTGCGGCTTTGCGTGAGCCTCCACGGATTGACGCCAAGAGACGTGGCGAACGAAAGGACGACGAGCAAACACGATCGGGTAAGTGAAGTCGCACTGGTGCACGCAATGGCGCAGGAGAGGGGAAGTAGCGCAACGCGGGAGTCAACGCGGCGACTGACCCCGGTGACCCCCGCACGGCCCGTGAGTAACCAGACGCGCTTATCGAGAGCGAGAGACAACCACATCACGCGACCTCCCTTTCGGGAAGGATGAATCTCTACGACTGCATCGCTAATAACAACCGGCGGAACTCTAACAGAAGGAGGAGGAAATTGTCAACGGCTCGCTCGGTTGCCTCCAAGGGTAGGTTATTTCTCGGCCCACCCAAAAATTTCTTTATGCTTCACTTTATGCCTCTCAAACCTTATCAGTCCCAAGCGGATGAGCAGATATCGCGGCACTTTCTCCCGGCGCTGGCCCCCGCCAACCAGAATCCCAAGTCTTTTCTCAGTCTTCTTAGTCACTGCGATTTGTGTCACTCCTTTGACAGCCTGCATGTTACCAACTGTCAAATGGCGAGGCTATAACCCCTTTGCCAGCGCGAAATTTAGAGGAATTCTGTGCATGGTAACCGTTCAGATAGTATACTTTCTCACCTTCATGCACACAGGTTGGGATAGAACGGTCACACGCTGAAAGGATGTAAGTAGATCGTCATGAATTCTGTCCCCATTTTATCACCACAGAGATCACGGAGAACACGGAAATGAAGGCAAATCTTTGCAGGCATTGCGGTTTTTGAGGGGACAATATATTTGATGATTTACTTACTCCGTTCGCCGGGGATATGTATCCCCGGCGAAACCTTTCCCGGACATGCGTCCGGCATGCCCCACCTCCCGCGGCGTTTCGGGACTCATGTCCCAATAAAGGTTGGGTGGGGATACATATCCCCACCCAACTGAACGGTTACTGTGCAAGTGTCAGCGCGCACGCGTTACATTTACGCGGCGGCAGTGTCTCCTGACCCTGCACTGGGAGCATTTCGGAGAAATGGGAACGCAGATGTTTTGACCGTAGGTTACCAGCAGGTCGTTCAGCTCGATCCAGTGCATGTGCGGGAGGAACTCACGAAGGGCAAACTCGGTCTCGTCAGGTGTTCGCGTTTCCACCCAACCCAGTCGGTTGGAGATGCGGTGGACGTGTGTGTCCACACAGATGCCCGGTTTGCTGAATCCCTTGGTGACCACCAGATTCGCTGTCTTGCGGCCCACACCCTTGAGGGTCAGGAGGTCTTCGATGGTGTCCGGTGTATTGCCGCCAAACCGGTGCAGGATATCGTGACAAACCTCGCGAATTGTCTTTGCCTTGTTTCGATAGAATCCCGCGGGATAGATGGTTTCCGCAATCTTCACTTCCGTCAATTCCATCATGCCGGTCGGGGTGTCCGCAAGCTCGAATAACCGGCGCGAGGATGCCGCGGTGACATCGTCCTTTGTCCGCAGGCTGATGAGACAGGAGATCAGCACGCGGAATGGATCCCGGCGACGCGCCTCCTGAGTAACGGCGGGCTCTCGGAACCGCTGCACCTCGTTGCGAATGATACGAAGCACCACGCCGATCTCGCGAGGAGAACGTGACGTCGCTGGTGTCATTACGCACTCACCGACTCGCGGATTGTTGGTCACGACTGCGCACACTCCATCGGGATCAGCTTGAGGGCGTTCCCAGAGTAGACCTTCTCCGCAATGTCGTCGGGGAGATTCAGACTCTGAAGAAACGTGTCCAAGTCGTTGCCATACTGATCCCGGCCGAAGAGCAATCGGTCTGCATTCTTCCCGATGAATGGCATCGCGTGGTCGAGGTCGCGCTGCATGGCATTCAGTCCCGAGCCTGCCGAAAGGTCGCCCCAGAGGTTTGGGTACTCATTGAAGAGTCGAATCAGTCGCCCGTTGGGAGTGACCGGGCCGTCCGGGTAGGTCTCCGGACGGGCATCTGCATCGCCACTGATCTCGCGCCAGAATCCCGGTGAATGACCGATGAAGATCGTTTCCGGGCAGGCCTGCAGGGCCCGCTCCAGATTCTCCACAGTGCCTCCGTACCAGCGCCATTGATAGCCCCGTCCGCCTTTGCCGTCTGGAAGGTACGGCACGTCCATGTGCAGCACCACAGGACAATTGAGTTCCCCCACCTTGCGGAACAACTCGATGCTCCGCGGGTCGTCGAGCAGTGTACGGTAGCTCCACTCGCCACAGACACGTACCCCGTGGATATGGTAGGCGGACTCAAAGAGTTGCAGAGCAGACGGCAGCGTGGGGTCTGGGCAGTATCCGGGAATGAATCGCCCGGGATAGCGTCGACAGGCAGTCACAACATCGACCAGAGGCATCGCGGCGTGTGTGCCGTCCGCGCGCGCATGAACGGGACTGGTGTTGCGGTGGTAACTGGGATCGTTCTCCTGAGGGGAGAGATACCATGTCAACAGCCAGGCGACGTCGATCCCCAGCTCATCCATTTCACCGATGAGCCAGCGATCGTCCCTGCCGAGCCAGAAAACATGCTGGTGACTGTCGATTTTCAATGGATTCACCTCTCATCAATGTTGGTCTGCTGGCCGCCCTGTGCGTCAACGGCGCAGAATCATAATCGCTTGTGCGCAATCCGTCAAATGGCCGGGGCGGTTATCCTGCTAATCCAACTTCCGCAGGGAACGGGTCATATTTTTTGGCGGTTTGAGGAAGGCTGTACGTAGGATTGTTGCTGATTTCTGTTGGACTACCGGCATGTACCTGCGGAAAGCCTGTCGGACGTATACTCGTTAAGGTTGAGGATCCACGTTTTCCGCCGTAGGATAAAGCTGGAGCTTTATCCTACGACAGGTGCATGTTGGGGCAGGACAGCGTTCAATCAGATTCCGCAGGGCCATTCCTCAACCTTAACGAGTATATGAGGGGAAGCGGTACGCGTACTGGACGCTGGTGGAGTCTTATCGAACGGAACGGGGTTCATGCCAGCGCGTGGTTGCGTACCTGGGGGACTTTGCCGGAGGAAGTTCGCCTGGGATTTCGTCAAGCAGCAGAGGGTTCTTCGGGAGTTCATGAACAGTGTCCCTTTGAAGAATTTGAGGAGGTCGAACCGGAATGGGTGGAGATCGATAGCGCGCGTGTTCGAGTGGAGGGGACTCGGGAGTTTGGGGTTTTTTGGCTGGGGAAGAAGCTGCTGGAACAATTTTCTCAAACTCCGGCACAGGAGCATTCTGACCTTGGGACACCCACGATCTCAGACCGTGGGTGTCTAACCCTGTGCTGAAAAGTCAGAGAGCAAATTCCTTCCCTTAACAGCCGTGCTATACTCTATACTCGTTATGGGTGAAAACACCCCCTCACCCTCGACCCTCTCCCCCGATGGGGAGAGGGCGCGAACCCAAAGGGTTCGAGGGTGAGGGGGAAAGATGGATTTTCATCCGTAACGAGTATAACTTAGTTGAGCGGTCGCGTCTGGTGATGCAGTCCGAGCAGTCACCTCACTATGAACGACTATTTGACCATCATCGGTGCAGGACTCGCCGGCTCAGAGGCGGCATGGCAGGCCGCGGAGCTTGGGGTTGACGTGCGTCTGTTCGAGATGCGCCCCGAGGTGCAAACCGCCGTTCACCAGACCGGTGATTTTGCTGAACTGGTTTGCAGCAACTCGCTCCGGTCGACCGACCTCACCCGCGGGCCGGGACTGCTCAAGCAGGAGATGCGCCGTCTCGATTCACTCGTCGTGCGGTGCGCGGACGCGACGGCCGTGCCCGCGGGCGCCGCGCTCGCGGTCGATCGGCGGGCGTTCAGCCGAACGATTACCGCCGTTCTGGAGGCGCATCCCCGGATCACTATTGAAAGGGAGGAGGTTTCGGTCATTCCGGATGAAACGCCCTGCATTGTGGCTACCGGCCCGCTGACTTCCGAGTCGCTGTCAGCGCCCATCCGGGATCTCATGCTGTCGCTCACCGGCAACTGTGAGTTTCTCTACTTCTTCGATGCCGTCTCCCCCATCGTCGATGCCCACACCATCGACTTCGCGAAGGTTTTCCGGGCTTCCCGCTACGACAAGGGCGACGAGGCAGCCTACCTCAACTGTCCCATGGGCGAAGATGAGTACGACTCCTTCCGGGAAGAACTCCTCGGGGCCGGGAAAGTTGAACTTCGTGACTTTGAGGAGAAGCACTTCTTCGAAGGCTGCCTCCCCATCGAGGAGCTGGCTGCGCGGGGTCGGGACACGTTGCGCTTCGGGCCGATGAAACCAGTGGGACTGCTAAACCCGGACACGGGAGAGAGATCTTTTGCCGTGGTGCAATTGCGACAGGAAAACAACGCCAAGAGCCTGTACAATCTGGTTGGTTTCCAGACGCGCCTCCTGTGGCCCGAACAGGAGCGCGTGTTCCGCATGATCCCCGGATTGGAGAAGGCAGACTTCGTCCGGCTGGGAGTCATCCATCGGAACACTTACATCAACTCGCCGCGAGTCCTTCTCCCGACTTGCGAGTTGAAAGAGCGTCCGGGTCTCTTCTTTGCCGGACAAATCACGGGCGTGGAGGGTTACATCGAGTCCGCCGCGTGCGGGCTGGTCGCGGGAATCAACGCGGCGCGGCGCGTGCGAGGGGATGAACCGACGGTATTCCCGCAGGAAACCGCCATCGGCGCTTTGATCCGCTACATCACCACCTCCGACCCGGAGAGCTTCCAGCCAATGAACATCAACTTCGGTCTGCTGCCGCCGCTCGAGAACCCGACGAAAGACAGGAAGCGCAATCGCCAAGCGATGGCGGAACGCGCCCTTTCAAGACTTAAGACGTTGTACGTTCGATCCACTTGACCATCCGCCGTCTGCCGTCTGCCACACGCTATGTTGACCCACATCGACCACTTCACCACCTACCTTCGTGACGCGAGGAACAACTCGTGGCACACTGTGCGGTCCTACGCGCGGGATATCCTTCAGTTCGTCCAATTCGCGGAGCAGCACGGGTACAGTGTCGAGACGACGGAGTGGAAGGAGGTCGACTATCTTCTCGTTCGGCGGTTTCTTGGGATGCTCTCGGAGGAAGGTTACAGCCGCCGGTCAATAGCGCGCAAACTTTCATCGCTGAGAGCATTCTTCAGGTTCCTGCTCCGCCAGAAGATCGTGAAGAGCAACCCCGCTTCTGTCGTGACCTCGCCCAAGCTCGACCAGCGCTTGCCCACGGTACTGGAGAAGCGGGAGGTCGAGGCGCTTCTGGGCGCTCCCGATACGGATACCCCTCAAGGAATGCGGGACCAAGCGATCATTGAAACACTCTACGCAACCGGGATGCGTGTTGGGGAACTGGCAAAAATTGAGCTGAGCGATATGGACTTCACCAATGGCGAGGTGCGTGTGCTTGGCAAGGGCAACAAGGAGCGCATCGTCATGCTGGGGGGGTGCGCGCTGGGCGCATTGCGACGTTACATGCTGGAGGCGCGCCCTCTCTTCATCGAAGCGCGGCCCTCCTCGGAGAAGCCGAACACCGAAGCGCTCTTCCTCAATCGCTTCGGCGGGCCGCTCAGCGATCGCGGGGTGCATCGCCTCATTGTGAAACACGCCAACCAGGTGGGCCTTGGACGAAAAGTGACGCCCCACACCCTCCGCCATACTTTCGCCACCCACATGCTGGAAGCCGGCGCCGACCTGCGGATTGTGCAGGAACTACTTGGCCACGTCAGCCTCGTCAGCACACAAATCTACACCCGCGTCAGCAGAGAGCACCTGAAGAAGGTGTATGACGCGGCGCACCCGAGGGCGTAATTGACATTCAGAGCGACACTTACAACTCGTCCCCGGGGCGTAGTGGAGCGCTCGGGACCTTCTTGAGTATCTTCAAATACTCATCTCGGGAAGGCGCTCCACTGGCCCGATCTGACAGGAACTGGTGCAGCTTCCGTCTGGCAACATCCGCGGCCACGATGTTGGAGATGAGGTGGTTCACCGAGACGCCCTCTGCTTTGGCGATCTCTCTTGTTTCGCTGGACAGGGAGTCCGGTATGCGCAGCGTTATTTGGGCCATAGGTCAACTCCATTCTGTTTCTCGCATTTCCACGAGCAACTCCGACGGTCTCACCACGCGGAACCCAAGCCGCGTGTCTCGACTCCAGCCGGTCAGGTCTCCCGGAACAAAGTGCCTGACGTTGAAGGTGACAAGGTGTGTACAGTTACCTGCCACGGCACACTCCAGGAATTTGTCATCTTCCGTATCGGCCCCGCTCGGTCTGAACTGGAAGTAGGTCTGGCACTGAAGCGCGGCGGAGGCCAGGTAAGTAAATCATCAATAATCTTGTCCACCGCAGAAGGCGCAAAGCGCGCGAAGATTGGCCTTCTTTTCTGTGTTCTCCGTGATCTCTGTGGTGAGGAAATGAGGACAGAATTTATGACGATCTACTTAGCTGAGGAATTTGCAGACTTCCGCATCACTCAGAGGCAGCGAGTCCAGTATGTCGGGTCGTCGCAGAGTCCCTTCATACTCGTGGTAAACATCCTGGGTTATCACGATATCAAAAAGCCCCGTGCCTACCTGCTGCAGTATCCAGTGTGAAGCGCCCGAACGGGAACGCAGTCCGGCGACAACCACATTCGTATCCAGCGTCAGAACCGTCAATGCGATGACTCATATTTGATTTCAGTATTGCTGAACTAACGACATCATGTTACAGGCATCTGCCGTGATAGTCAACCAGACACGCATCCGACGTAACCGCGCTTCCGATGGGACAGCCTCTGAGGGCGTCGCGGATGTGCTACAATCTGACTCAACTTAGCGCCGGAGGCAATAAACATGATTCCAACGGGACATCGAAAGGTAGCTTTCGCCTTTGCGATACTATCCTCACTGCCGTGTCTGACTTCTTCTTGCGCGGAACAGATCGATCTTCTCACCAATGGCGGATTCGAGAAGGGAACATCAACGGGTCTTCCCGAAAGTTGGACCCTCAATGGCGTAGGCTCCGCCGAGACGATCACAGACGCTCACGGTGGCAAGAGGGCGCTGCGAATCATTTTTGGCAAGGAATCCACCGGATGCTACGCGCCGAAGATCGAGGTGCGCAGTGGTGTTGAGTACCATGCTGGGTTCTGGGCAAGGGGCACTGGTGCGCTGCAACTCATCGTGTACCAGTATTCCGAGAGCGGTCACTTTATGGGATCGAAGTTCTTCGATGCGCGTGTGGCAACACAGGACTGGAAGCGATTCGATGAAATCTACAAGACTCCCGACGCATTCGTCTCGCTCGTCGCTTTCGCGCTGCACGTTGTCGGAGACGGTTCAGCGGCGGCGTTTGACGATGCCTCGTTCTCCTATGACGCGACGAAGTATCCTCCTCCGGAGGTGGAGACGCCGGAAACGGCTCTGTCGCTAACCGTGGAGACCCGCGACGCGGAGGCTACCGTGTTTATTGATGGTACGGAGACGGCGCCGGGTACAGCGGGGACCTCCATCAAGTTGATAGAAGGCGCACACGTTCTATCACTTACAGCGACGGCGACCGGCGACCGGCCCGCTGTTCGCATTTTGTGCCCGGAGCACCCGTACCTCCAGAGTGCGTTCAGGGGCACCACGACGCCAGCAGATGGGTGGATGAAGGCCGGCTGTGACGACTCCACGTGGGTACGCGCGGAGGTTGCGGAGGATGGATGGATGTGGCTTGGCAATTCTCCGGGCCGGGTGTGTTTCCGCCAAGTCATTGGTTATACACACTCGTTCCACGGTCCGCAACGATGCATCGCCCCGCGGGTGAAGCAATGGGAATGGCCACAGCACTCCATGCAGGTCGTGAACCTGTGGCTGCGACCGCTGGATGACAAGGCGAAGGTCAACGACTTCCACTTCATCCTCGATGTCCCACAGCCGTTTCGGATGTTGGCGACGGAAACGCGCTGCGTGAACTGGTTCAGTATCATCACCCCCAAGAAGGTCATCGCAACGCCGATCACCCGTTCCGGTCTCCCCTACACCCGCTACGACATTGCATACCCCTCAAACTTCCATACCGAGCGGCCGACGGGTTGCTTCAGTGCCGTGTGCCTGAAACCGGACGCTTACGTCCGACTCAAGGAAGTGACTTTCTACTACCGCCGCCAACCTTCCGTCAACCAGACCGAACTGGAGGTAGCGATGCCCGTGCGCATGCTGCCCCCCGTGAACGGGAAGATGCCGAAGCAGATTCTCCAATGGTCGCCACTCCCGCCCGTTGAGGACTCCAGTGGAATCTCGTCGAAGGAAGAAGCCCTTGAGTCAGCGCGATTGTATGCCGCAATGGGCATCAACACATGGTCCGCGCGTCCTGACCCTTTCGCTCGGTCGCAGGAACGAAAGGACCGGTGGGACGAGGCGCTGCGGGAGTTCCAGCGCCTCGGTGGTCGCTACGGAATCTGGTTGAACAACTCCTTGGGACTGAATTACGGCTTTGCCGAATACTTTGCGCCGGGGCCGGCGCGTTACCTGAAAGAGCATCCCGAATGCCGGGCAAGATGGTACCGCGGCGTCAATCCCAAGACCTACGGAGAGAATCACTTCAACTACTGCAATGAATGGGCTGGCAGTGATGACAGCGCGCCCTTCTGGGACGAAATTCAGAAGACCTACGCCATGTCCCTGGTAAACTGGCCGCATCCCGCTTTCCTCTTCTTCGACTGGGAACACGCGCGCATTGATCGGCAGGGAAACGGCAACCATTGTTTTTGTGACCGCTGCAAGAAGGCGTTTTGCGAGTTCGCCAACCTACCAGCGGGCGCCGTGTTTGATGACGAGACGATCGTGAAGAAGTACGCGGCACCGTGGACGCAGTTCCGCTGCTTCCAGGATGCTCGCATCTACGCTCGGATCAAGAAGCGCTGCAATGCACTCGGTCAGAAGATGATGCTGTACGTCGCCGGAGGGGACATCGATCCCGTGCGGTATGCGAAAGGATGTCTGGATATCTTTCACGAAGGAACTCCCGGCAACGGCTACGCCTATAGCAGCCAGTTGGATTTTCTAACCGCCCACTTTGATGAGATGCGCAAGACGATTGGCAATATCCCGATGCTTCCGCAGATGCTTCCCTCGTTTCCCAACAACGGCTTCAACACGGAACCCTCGCTCGACGGTTACTACCATCCCCGGCTCCTCGCCGTGACAAACCTCGTCGGTGTTCTCGCCACGCGCGGCGGAGGGATGGAGCACTGGCTGATTCCCAGCGCATACTCGGCAGGCGCGCCGTTCTACGTAGGAGAGTCCAACCGTCTCATGGCCAGCTTTGAGGAGTTCTTCACGCAAGGCGAAAGGCACGATGAACTGGTGACAACGAACAACCCGTGCGGGAAGGTCGTAGTGCTAACCCATGGGAAAGAGCGGCTGATTCTCGCGTTCAACGACAAGCCTACTTCCCAGAGAGTGACGCTCACCCAGAAGGGCCTCCCGGGGAAAACCAAAGCGGTCCTATGCTTCGATGGCAAACCTCTGCCGAATGCCGGGAAGATGGAGGTCGCAATTCCGGGTGAGTATCTGGCCGCGATTCACGTGAAGGCAGCCGCGTTGCGATAGAGACCCCCCCCCAAGCCAATCCTTCGACTGCCATCTTCCACCGCAATCACGATTACAGCCACTTCCCGAAAAACTTCACCATCCTCGACGGGATGACTTCGTGGCCAGAGTCGTGGAGGCACAGTTCGGCGCGGTCGCCGATGCCGAGTTTCTCGTAGTGCAGCTTTGCCTGCTCCCATTCCTCCAGCACAAACGGCCACCAAGCAATGCCATCGGCTTTGCCCACCTGCGCCATGAAAGGACGCGGGCAGATGAGGGACACGAGGTCGCTGTCGGAGAAGTCGGGCAGCCAGCCGGGGATGAAGGCGTGTTCTTCGGTGGTTTCAAGGAAACAGGAGTACCGTGGGTCGGGGACGACCATCTTTTTCTTCCGGTGGTTGAACCACGCAGCGGAACAGGCCGCCTTGATGCGGTCGATCGCAGGGGTGAAGAGGAGGGTCGCCAGCCCGCCGAGACTAAGTCCCGACATGCCGAGACGCGATGCGTCCATGTCGTCCCTTGTGTTGAGGTAATCGATGAGCTTCTCCAACTTGAAGCACTCGAGCCCGACGAGCGTAACGCCATTCAAGTGCGCCAGCCGTTCGAGACGGTTTCGGCCGGGCACCGCGGTCCTGTTCACCGGAGCGACGACTGCGAAGCCAGCTTCAAGCAGGGGAATCGCGTACGCGCCATACAGTCCCTGCGAATCGATGTATCCGAAGACATGAAACGGAGAGCTGCCGATGCCATGCTGACACACGATCACAGGCGGGATACCTTCCACAGACTTGGGGAGGGCAACCACCGCACGGCTCACGACGCCTGGCAGGAACTCGAAGTCCACCCACTCCGCGCAGTAGTCTTCTCCATCATGGAAGGGACGGGTTGTCACTTCCGGAGACGCAACCCCATCGCCATCAAAACGCCCCAGCACATCCCGCCAGGCCTCGCGATTGAGGGCAACCGATGTTTCGTAAGCGGGTAACGAGGAGTAATCCCGGTTCCACGCGGTTGATTCACTCATGCACCGACTGACCAGATAGGTCTCCAACTCGTTCTTGTAGAGATTCTGGTAGTTGTCCAATTCCTGCCGGATGCGATCCGGTGTCTTGCTTGCCACATCGTCAAAGAAGAAGCCCACTGCCGTCCCTCCCGCTAATTGGTCTCTCAATGCCATGGGAAATCCTGTTACCCGGTGATCAGAACGCCATCCGCTGCCAGCCGCGCGCCGAGGGATCGAGTGGCGGCAGGCCGAGCAACTCCCGTCCGGTGTTCACATAGTAGCGGTAGTTCTCAAGCGGTGTACCGTTGGGGATGCGGTGGTCAAGACCGAAGACCATTCCCCCCTGCTGCAAGAGTGGTTGCATCTTGTATTCCAGTTCGTGGCGAATATCGCCTCTGCTCTTCCGGAGAACATGCTTGTCGATGCCCCCCAGCATGGCGAGGCGATCACCGTACTTCTTTCGCACCTCGATAATGTCCATGCCGGCAGCCGGTTCCATGGGGTACATTACATTCACGCCGCACTTGAGAAACGCCTCGATGACCGAATTCATATTGCCGTCGCTGTCCTGCCGGAAGATGCGTGTGCCGCGACTGGAAACGAGGTCCCACACCGCGCGGTAGTACGGCTGGATGAACTCTTCAATCTGCCGCGGCCCTGCCAGTGAGCCGGATTTGCCAGCCATATCCTCATGCACCGAGATATGATCAACGATCAATTGCTCCGTAATGCGCTCGTATACCTTCACTGCGGTCTCGGCTAGCGTGCGCAAAATGTCGTGCATCAATTCGGGTTGTTCGTAGTAAGCGACGCACGCCACCTCTTCTCCCATCAATTCCCGTGGGATATCGAACCCACCGGGAATGTTGCCAACAACCAAAACCCCCTCCCGCTGAGCCTTCTTTGCCGCCTCCACCGCTTCCCAGTTGATCCGGTCTTCCGTGAAGGTGAACATGGGTCTGAGCTTGAGCCAGTCGTCCATGTTCTTCACAGGGAAGTCCAGCGGCAGCGGCGCGGTCGCGAATTGCTTGAAGAGCTTGGTGGTTCTCCCGAGGTAGTCGCGTTGCAGCAGGTAATCAGCGGTTTCATCAAGGATGACGGACTGCCCCCCGCGCGGACCCGTGTGGCCGCCGCAGCCGATGATGGGTACGTAGTCCCAGTCGAAGGCGACCATGTCGATTTCATCCTGAGTGGCGCCCTGTCGCAGCCACTCGTCCTCAAGCCCGATAAGCGGACCGAACAGCTCAACGAACATCGGGCGATCAACATGACCGAAAGTCAGCAGATCGATGAACTGGTTGCGGTGGAATCTCATGAGGTTGCCCGGCAGTAGTCACTTGAGGTCGGGAGGCACATTGCCAATCTCCTCAATATCGACCGTCTTATGCAGTTGCCGCGCGGTTTCAACTTCCGCATGAACCGCCAGAATCTCCCCAAAGTAAACCGTGTGGAAGTCGCCGTCGGCGTACGCGCCCTGAGTGATCTCGTCGTCCAGCGTCTCCGGGAGAATCTCGTTCCTATGGATGATCCTGCACTCGTACTGGATCGGGCACTCGTCGATGACGGGCGATTGAACATAAAGGCTGGGGACAGGAGTCATCTTCGTGGTTGTGAATTTGTCTTCATCGCGCCCGGAGAATGTCCCGCAGTGCATGACTTCCACGTGCAGGTCGCGCGTCGGCACATTGATTGTGAAGTCGCCGGAATGCTCGATCAACCCATGAGTGAACCGGGAGGGCCGCACCAGCACGCAGAAGATTGGCTTCCCCCACACCGACCCCATCGTCCCCCAGCCGATGGCCATGGGATTGGGTCTACCCGCCTTGTCGACGGACACGAGCAGCAACCCCAAGTCTCGCATGATCTCCAGTGTTTCGGTATAGAACTCGCTGTAGGCTACTCTCTGCTTTGGCATTGTGGGCTCCTTGTGGTCAGTGGTTCATGGGATGGCGCGCATATTCGGCCAATGCTCGCAGGTTCTCCGGTACTGTTCCCGGGGTAATCTCACACCCGGCGCCGATGATGAAACGATCGTCACCGACCGTGCGATGGCATTCTTCCAGAGCGGCGAAGATCGTTTCCGGCGTGCCGTTCTGTACGACCTCTACCGGATCCACGTTCCCCAGCACTGTCACCTCGCTGCCCATGCCGGAGCGAACCTGGCTTAGATCGGTCAGGAAATCGATATCGACCATGTTAACCCCGAGCTCACCCATGGCTTCGAGATGGTGTGTCACATTACCGCAAATGTGGAGGCGGGTGTAAACCCCCATCTCGCGGATGGCCTGCACCTCTCTCTTCTCGAAAGGCAGCACATATTCTCGGTACAACTCATCGTTGATGAGCGACGCGGCAGCGTCCCCAATGCCGATGATATCGGCGCCAGCATCGACTTGGGCGCGGGCAAAGCAAATTTCCAGCTCCGTCAAGAACTCGAAGAGATCGACAACAAACTTGGGATCGTCGATGAGGTCGAGCATGATGCGGTTGATTCCACGCAGGTCTGCAGCCTGCGCCATGGGTCCCTCCACCCAGCCACACACCGGCACCGCGTTTCCAACTCTTTTCCTGCCGAGAGCGCAGCCCAGCACGCGGTCGTGCATACGTCCTCCGTCGAGAGGATCTGGCTGCTTCAATCTTGCCAGCGTCGCCTTGTCCTTTAGCAGCGCGTTCTCCTCGTCAATGGCCGGAGGCTGGTCGTCGTACCACTTGACGATGGCGCCACAGTCGGCCGCCTCTCGCGCCGGGTCGGAAATCACCTGAACCAGGTCTACCTCAAAGTCCTCGACCATCCGCAATTGCGCTTCGATCATCTTGCGATGATCCCGCACATACTCGCCATACGGAATCCCCGCCCATCTCCCCGCGAAGGTCATCAGGATGGGCTGGTTAGGTAGACGATTTACGGGCTTGCCTGCGAAAGTGTTGTGAGTGCGTTCGGTTGAAGTCACAGTCGTCTTTCTCCATGTGGTTGACCTGCTTACTGTAACACGATAAAATCTCCGACAGGAGATTCACCATGCGCTCGGTCTATGATTACAAGATTGTTCTGTATCGTCAATCCGATGGCTCGTGGGCGGCCTATGTCCCCGCTATCAAAGGATGCTACGCCATCATGAATACGGCTGAGGAGGCAATCGTCGAAATACAGAACGTCTTCGAGATGATCCACGAAGAGTACGAAGAGGAAGGGCAACCCCTTCCTGCCGATGTGGAGCTTGTCTGTGCCCGAGGCAAGAGCGCGAGAGCCTCAGAGAGTTGCCAGGCTGCTTGGATTTGCCCTTGATCGTCAAAGGGGAAGTCACCAGCGTTGGGAGCATCCCGACGGCCGCGCCGTCACCATTCCAGTTCATCCATCCAGTACCATCGGCCCCCCAATGTACTATGACCTGCTGAGTGGTTTGGGTGTCTCCGAAGACGAATTCAACCGCCTCAAGTAAGGACTCAGCAGCCCTGCCATCCCACCCTCCCTTCCATCATCCATCATCCATCATCACCTTCGACACAGCCACTCCCTCCAACGGATAATCTCTCGCCGTCTCAAAGAACGCAATCACATTTTCAATGGGATTGTCGTATTGAATCACATTGGAGGGCATCAGCACCAGCCCACCGTTGTAGCCGCAGTTCTCGATGCGGTGGATGACTTCGTTCCTCACGTCCTCGACCGTCCCGAAGGGAATCGTTTTCTGGATGCTGCCGGTTCCGTGCAGGCAGACCTTGTCTCCCCACTCCCGCTTGATCTTCGCCGGGTCCATGCACTCCGGCTGGATGGGATTCAGGACATCGAAGCCGATCTCAACGAGGTCGGGGATAATCTCCTCGTAGTTGCCGTCGCTGTGGATGAAGACGTGAACAGCAGGGTTGATCTTCTTTGCTTCCGACACCCAGTACGCCATGCGCGGTTTGTCCACTTCACGCCACAACTTCGGAGTGATAATCATCCGATCCTGCATGGAGATGTCGCCGGTCATGCTGATCATGTCGACACCGGCATGCACGGCGCGCCGCGTCAACTCATTGTAGAGGTCATAGATGCGGTCGTAGAGGGTTTCGAGAAATTCTCGATTGACCAGATAGTCGGTGAGCACATTCTCAAATCCCCGCACCTCCCATGCCGTCTTGAAGGGGTTGCCGATACCGGCGGTGACAAACAGGCCCTCACTTTTCTGCTTCTGGACTTCCGCCGCGGCGTTGGGGTTGTCGAGGATCTGACCAACGACGGGGAAGTCGATCTCCTCAGGTGATGCCGCGTTCACCAGTGGCCCGGAGACCCACTCAACATACTTGCGATCCTGACCGACCTTTCTCACAACGCCATACGCGTCCTCGAAGACATCCTCGGAGCGGAAGATATACTCGGAACCCGCGTACGGCATGTCGCCTTCGAGTTTGCCGTTGCATCGTTCCTTGTATCCAGGGAACTCGACGTCAAAGCCGATACTGCCCCAACCCTCAATCCCAAGTTTGGCGGCCACATCTGACGCGTCACAATCAAAATTCTCCGCCAGCTTCCGCACCAGTTCCGCTCGCACCCACCACGCCGTGGGCGTGCGGTCAGGGAGTTCACGGTTGATGGCTTTCAATATGCGTTCACGAGGTGTCATGGCAGGGTCCTTTTGGTGTTGGTGGCTGGTGGTTCGTGGTTATGCGGAGGCACAAACACCAGCGGCAACCATCGACTGTGTGTTGAGTATTGATCAACTACGTATGCGAGTATTCCAGAACCTTTTCCTCGATCCATGAGCCGATAAGTTCATCTACCGATAGTTGTTTGGTTCGGGCAATTCCATCAATTTTCCGGGCAAGTCGATTGTCCAAGGAGAACAGGCGTGAGGTTCCTCGAAAGTCAACCTCAAACCTCGCTTCAGGCATCCGGTCCAGATAGTCCCCCATGTCATGGGTATCGAAGAACTCTACTAACTCATCCAGTGACCCGAATTCAGGAAGTTCCGGCTCACTTTTTTTCATATTGCTTCCTCTCTTTCCTCTGCATTTCGCGGGCACTAAGGATCAGTGCCTCTCGTGACACCTTGTAAATGAATAGCACGGCGAGATATCGTCCCGCCTCGGTTCGGCCCAGCGCAAGGAATACATCCTCTCCTAAACGTCTCCCTTTTTCCGTAAATCGAAATTTCGGGTTACCGCTGAGAACCTCTTCAACTTCCCGGCGGGTGACATTGTGTTTGGATGCCAGCTTATCCACGATCTCCGGCACCCAGACGATACCCTCTATTCTCACACTGTGCCCCCGTTGCTTTCAACATGCGGTCAGGTGGGCCCATCAGCAAGTTCTTTTGTGGTTGGTGATTCATGGTTTGCGGTTCGACGATTTGGGTAAACGGCTTACCAAATCGGGCTTCACTTCCATTGCCCTTTTCCAGTCGCTCTCCCGAAGCCATGTGACGTGGCCGTCGGCGAAGCACACATTCCGGCCCACGTTGTGACGTGCACGACTATCAAAGAGAGCCGGGATATTCGCGACAAATTCCAATCGATCTCTCGGCCACTGAGAAAGTGCTCCATTCCACTCATACGAGGAAGCAACGGGATGGTAGCGATATTCTGCACCAAACCCACTTGGGCAAAGCAGAATGTTCACGCTCTTGACGTAGGGGAACAGTGCGATCGTTGTGTCACAATCATCAGACGAGAAACAATCCTCAAACTGTCCCGGCGCCATGCCGAGTAGGTCATCGAGTGTCTCTCCCTTAGGATATCTGCCCCCGTTGTCTTCCGCATACATGGCTAAGGCAATTCCAAGAGACTTGAGATTGGACTGGCATGACGCAGACCTGGCATTCTCACGCGCCCTATGTCCGGAACACCAAAGCAGAATCACCACAAGCCCCCAGGACAAGATGATTGTAAGGGGCTTCCCATGTTTGTACATCGCATTCGCGTTCCGGCAGATGGTCTCAACTGATCGCAGATTACTCATCACCGCCTCAGAACCTTTCCCAGTGTAGCACCTCGTCCAGCGATCTCTTCTCCCGCGTCGGTTTTTCCTGCGTGTATCCGACAGCGAGGAGGCTGATGAGTTGGCAGCCTTCCGGCGCGCCCAGCAGATGGCAGATCTCTTCGCAGTACGGCTTCTTGTCGCCAGCCACCCAGCACGCGCCAAGCCCCACCGCATGGGCGGCATTCAACAGGTTGGTGGTGGCCGCGCAGCCATCTTCCAGATAGTACTTCGTGTTATTGCAGAAGACGGCAACGCAAACCGGAGCGTCGGCGATGAATTTGCCGTGGTCGGCAATGCTCGCAATTTTTCGCCGCGTCTCCGCGTCGGTGACGACGACAAAGTCCCACGGCTGAATGTTGATCGCGGTCGGCGCCAATCGAGCGCAGTCAACAATCTCCTCCAGCAGCTTTCCGGATACGGGCCTGTCTTCGTAGACACGAACACTTCGTCGCGTCTTTAGGGCTTCAATACAATCCACCTCAACACCCCCAACGGTTTTGGCTCATGGCCAATGGCATTCTGAGCCTGCGGTAACGGTCGCGGAAGCCGCAAGCCAAGATTAGTCTACAGCGTGCAAGCGGTTCGTTCAATGCCCCGTGCAGCTTTGTCAACGCAATTCAGGAAGGATCCACGCTTCCAGTCCATGCGAATCGAGAGAGGCGCCCTCGCCGCGCGAACTCACGGCAGCTCCGCCTCCTTCGCAGATGCCCTTCGACGGCGACACCGGTAATCTTCTACGGCTGACCGAGATCGGCTTGTTGTTCCCGGCCGCGGAGACCAAATTCCCGTGTCAGGCTTGGCACGGCGCACGAGACGTGTTAAAGGGAGCCATTCGCCGTTTACCGTCATTCACCGACTATGCTGCCTCGTGACCGTGCGATCAAGGTTGCCAACCACGAAAAACCCGACCGAATTCCGCTATACGGGTGGGTGTCGGCGAATATGAGTGAGCCAATCACGAAAGCATTTGGTTCGGTCGCGGCATTTGAGGACCACTGTGAGTTTGACTATGCTCATCTCTTTGGCGGGCCTTCCACCTGCGTTGGCGAGGAGTTGCAGAAGGCAAGGGAAGCCAGCGGTGGGAACGTCTCCTCGATCCTCGACGGCGTCGTCGAGCTTGGCTACCAGGTGGTTCATCCCTATCAGGAATCGGCGGGGATGGACCACTCTCCTTACCGGCGTCGATACCGGAGCAACCTCGTGTTGATGGGCGGTCTCGATGTACAGACTACCATTGGTTTTGGTAAAATGGATTTCCTCAAGACCGAGATTGAGCGCGTGCTGCGAACTTTTGCGGACGGCGGGCTGTTGTTTTGCACCTCGCACTTTGTCCAGTCACACTGCACTATTGAGGAGTTGACGCTTGCTTTCGACACGGCCCATCGTTTGTGTGGGGAAGTATGTCAGTAGCCGGTGCTCCGATACACCTGTGGAGGCAGCGGAATTTTGAACCGTCCCAACATTCTCCTCATCATGACTGACCAGCACCACGCAGGATGCGTTGGCTACAAGGGACATCCCGATGTGAAGACACCCCATATCGACCAGCTCGCGGCGGAGGGGGTCCGGTTTGACGAGTGCTTCTGCGCGAATGGCGTGTGTGTTCCTTCCCGCGTCTCCTATCTGACCTCCATGTACTGTCACGCGCACGGCGTGTACGGCAACGACGCCCTCGACATTCCGGATGCTCTGTTATCTCTTCCGCGCTATCTTCAGACCTTTGGATACCAAACAGCTCTCATTGGGAAGAAACACCTTCCCGGCTGGAACACTCACGGCTTCCAGTACGAGCGCGTCTGTTACGAGGCGGACGCGCCCTTCCGTCGGCATCATTACTATCAGTACCTGAAGCAGCACGGACTGCACGACCTGTATGACGACCTCGGCGACGTGGAGAGGTTCTGCCTTTCGGACCGCGCCATTCCCGTGCAGCATTCCCTCGAGCGATGGACCGGGAGGGAGACCCTTACCTTCCTGACCCATCGAGACAAGGACGCTCCCTTTTTTCTCATGATCAGCTTCGAGCGACCCCACCCACCCTTGACCGTGCCTGAAGGATGTCCCTTCGTCTATGACCCGGACAGCCTGACGCTGCCACCTAACGATCGCGAGGTGGTTCCTCAATCGCCCTTCTTCTTTGATCGCAATGTCGAGGTGAAATGGTGCAAGTCGGTTCACGGGGAGGCAGGATTGCGGGAGGGACTTGCCGCGTACTACTCGCTGATCAGTCTGATCGATGACGAGATCGGAAAGGTCCTGACGTGTCTTGATGAGCAGGGAGTTCGCGAGGACACAATCATCATCTTCTGCGCGGACCACGGCGACTTCGCCGGAGAGTACAGCAAAATGGCGAAAGGGTGGCAGTATGACGCCATCCATCGCGTTCCGTTCGTGTGGAGCTGGCTCGGGAAGCTCAAGTCCGGTGGCCCCAAACGCGGCCTGGTGGAAACGGTTGACCTCTTCCCGACGGTCTGCGCTCTACTCGATGTCCCCGTGCCCGTCACCGCGCAGGGGAAGGATCTGATCCCTCTGCTCTTTTCCGACGAAGACTCCGCGAGAGAAGCGGTCTTCTACGAGTTCGTCGGCGTCAAGACCATTCGCACAAAGACACACAAGTTGTCCTACGGTTACGACGGCGAGAAGGGAATCGGTGAGTTGTTCGATCTCCGGAAAGACCCCCACGAGTATGAGAACCTCTTCGATTCTCCAGAGATCGCTCCGGTGCGTGAGGAGCTTCTTCGGAGGATCCTCAACTGGTGGATTGAGACGCAGCAACCGCCCAACTTCGCCCGCGACAATGAGGTCCTGCCACCGTCGCGTTGGTTTGCGGGCTATCCAAACGCCTTCGCGTAGAAAGCCCATTGAATACACAAGGCAGAGCGTTATCGTTGCCAACAAAAGGAGAGATTGATTTGAAGCGTTCCATCACTTCCTGCATTGCCAGGACTGTCGTGTTAACCTGCATCTTGAGTTCCGCCCCTTCAGCAAGCGGCGCCGGGCGCGCGGAGAAGCTCCGCGTACTGGTCGACAAGGTGCTCATGGCGTTCAACAAGTGGGTAATGACCGAAGACCACGTGCGAGAGATTGCGGAGGCGGGATTCAACGTTGTTTCCCCGCGGTTGGGCAATGACGACATGAATGAGGTGCGCAAGATAGCAGGGCTCGCGCAGAAGTACGGCATCTACCACATGCCGTGGATGCGTGGGACTCTCGTCGCCAAAGGAGATGTCAAACTCGTTTGGAGAGACGGATCCGAGCAGGAACTCGCCAGTCCCAATTCCGATGAACTTTGGGATTGGATGACCGGGCTGATCGTGAGCTACGCGAAGATCAGCACGGAGTACCCCAACCTCTCCGGCGTCTTTCTGGACTACGAGAATTACTCACCCGGCAATCAGGGTAACTGCTACGACCTTTCCTACGACACGAAGATTCTGACAGAGTTCGCTGAGGCGCGGGGCATCGAGTTGCCTGGCCTCCCTGCGGACGAGAGATACTCGTGGTTAAAGGAGAAGGGCCTGCACGACAAGTTCACCGATTTCCAGATCAACCACTGGCGCGAGCGTTGTCGTGCCCTGCGGGAGGCGGTGCATGCGATCAACCCGAAGTTCCAGTTCTGCGTCTACCCCGCACCGGGGACGTTGTTTATGAAAGAGGCGATTTATCCTGAGTGGACCACAGAAGCCGCGCCGCTCATCCTGGCGGATCCCTACATCTACGGGCGCCCGGGCGGTCTGTTGCCGCACAAGGAAGCGCTCAAAGCGAACCAGACGATTCTGAAGAAGAATCTGGCGTACGCGAGATCCCGGAAGATTCCTTTCATCTACATGGGGGGGCTCGACCCTGCGGTGAGGGGCGCCGACCCTGAGTTCTGCGGGAGAAACGCAGCGATGAGCGCCTTTGCGACCGATGGCTACTGGGTCTTTTATGAAGGACCCACCTACGACAAAGACCACCCCGACTACTTCCACTGGTTCACCGCTGCCAACCAGGCGATTGTGGCAGGGAACCGCAAGTTCGCCTGGGAGAAGCGAGAAACGCCCGACCCGGGCAACTCCGCCGACTTCCAACGCAAGACAGACAAGCCACAAGTCGGGGTCTTCGACAATCGCAAGATCATGAGCGGCATGATTGCCGCAGAAGGCAAGTTCGAGGTTCACGAGCTGCTTGGGTTGAACCCGAATTACCTTCGGAACTTCGATGTCGTCATCCTTCAGAACTACAACGTCGCTCTAAAACATGATGATCCGTTCGTGAGGACATTGCGCGCCTACGTGAGCGAGGGGGGCGGTCTCATGCTGGCGCATGACACAGCGTGGTTCATGAACAGTCCGTTCCCTAAGATTGCCGTGCGCGGGTATCCGAAGTACAGTGTGGAGGCCGAACGTCATGTGGTCGACACGCCCCTGCGCGTTGCGAAGGCTCATCCGGCGTTGCGCGGTCTTCAACCCGGCATGGAGTTCTCCACCGAGTTCCGCGACCACATGATCTTCGAAGTGGGCCCGCAGGGTGAGACCGTGATCGAGAATACCTTCGGCGACCCGGTGTACGTCCTCGGTGAAGTGGCCAAAGGCCGCGTCGCATACGTGGGCCAATACCATGGGTACGCCAAACCACTCTCTGGAGCGGAGCGCGAGGCTTTTCTCGGCGTACTCGATTGGTTGGCAGGGACGCAGGAGTAATTGAGAGTCTGCACGGACGGGAAAAACTAACGATCTCCGAACCCAGCCGCGGAGCGGCGGAATCATATAGCCGGGGATGATAACCCTCGGATGCGAGGCGCCGCCACACACCCTCCAGCCCCGGAGAGGCGACATCAATTCAAGAGCACACCCCCGGACAACCGATACTACCCCTCCGGGGTTGGGTCAATCTTATCCCCCACCTGATTCCGAGGATTTACATCCCCGGCTAAGCGAGGCTGTCCCTCGGGACTAACGCCTTCAGCGACCTGGTAATAGGGGCACTACTGGACGATCTTCCTACATCCGTTGGAAAAATTTATACTCCGAAAATGCCCGTCATTACTGGGCTTTTGACCACTTTGATGCCGAAAAACGCGTTATAAATTCCCATGGTGAAACAAGACAAGTTTGACAGACGTGTCGGCGACACTGCTTCCCAAACGAACATGCACCCACAACTGCGACTTTCACTCAGCGTTGGTCATTTCATGTCGCAGCAAAGTGATAATGTCCGGCATCCTGGGGGTCTCGAAAGGGGTTCCGCGTGATGGAAGGAAGGATATTTCAGTTCAGCGACAAAGAGATAAAGCGTGTAGTGGTTGTGATGAAGGTGATCGAGGGAGAGTTGACGCAGGTTCGTGCAGCGGAGTCGTCAGAACGCCAGATAGGTCGGCTTGTAGTGCAGATGAGGACCGAGGGCGAGGGTGGTCTTGCGCATCGTCTTCGAGGGAGAGGTGCGGATCAAGGATCGCTGGTCGGGTAACCTCCCGAAGAAGATCTGGGTGGAGGAATCCCGACGTGTCGGGAGACGGGAGGAGGTACCTGATGCACGGAGACCGCTAACTCTGCGAGTTAGATCGCTCCCTGCGCTACCAAGAGGTGGAGAAGGTCCCCGCACAGCTCCGACGGGTCGAGGCGAAGTCGAAAATCCCAGCCTGCCCCGATCCATCGGGGATAGAATCGGGGAAGCCGCTTCGTCGTGGCACGGTGGTGACTCCGGCGGCCGATCATCCGTGGCGTCGGTTCGCGCTGCGTCCTTCCGGGAAAACTGAACAGGAGGGAGGGCACACAATTGCGAGTCGGTAAGCCTCGCATTACTCTCTCCATACCGAGGCTCCCATGGAGGGGGGAAGACCGCTGGCAAGGCAAGGACGCGGTACCACCCCGTACTCATTGTCAGCGACCCAGGGGAACCGCGAGTCGAGCGCCCGCTCGCTCAGCTTACCGACAGCAGGGGCTGTCTGGGTAAGGGGAGACCCCAGGGCGATCGCACGAAATCGCCGCCCGTAGCTTCATGCTGACGACAGCACCTTCGAGAGGTAATCATCGTCCCAGGCCGCTTTGAGGCGCTTCGCCCCGATGCCGACCTTCGCGGACTTCTCGTGCTTCAGGAGATTCATGGTTAGGCGGCGGATGAGAGAGAGGTTTTGCGCGGCGTGGCCGGTGCGGACGCGGCACTCATCCTCGCGGAAGGCGACATCCAGGATCCAGTGCACGGAGTTCTCGATGCCCCAGTGCAGTCGGACGGCGACCGCCATTTGCTCGGCGCTGCAGTCCGGGCTGGAAATGAAGTACCGACAGTCGGTCGTGGTCTCGTCGAACCCTGTGGGTTCGCCGTCGGCAACGGTGCGTTCGGATTCGATACAGACGAGGGTCGCGAGGCTCTCCCACTTCTTGTAGTCGGGGAGTTCCTCGTCGGCGGGTATGATCCGGCAACGGCGCGTCTCTATGCGACCGTGCCCCTGCTCTGTGCGCTCAGAGTAGTCGCCTTGCGAGTCGTCACCTCCCCGGTCCTGCGGCTCCTGCTGCCGTACTTCCTCAAAACGCTCCTCAACTGCCTCGTGGAGGTTGCTTTGGTTTCCTTTGAGACCCAACACGTAGTCCGCCCCTTGCCCCACGATTTGCGCCGCGATCTTCTTCTGGCAGCCCATGGCATCGATGGTGACGATGCACCCCTTCAGCTCCAGCACTTTGAGCAACTCCGGAATGGCAGTGATCTCATTGGATTTCGTCTCGGTCTTCAGTTGCCCCAACACCATGCTGTTCCGACTGGCCCACGCGCTCGCCATGTGGATGGCGGCCGTGTCCGACGCTGAATCATACGAGCGGCGGAGAGTCTTCCCATCGATAGCAACCGCTTCGCCCTCCAGCAGTTGAGCCACCGATTGCACCCGTTTCACAAAGCCCGCTTCCAGTCCCGTAGGTGAAAGCAAGGCGAATACACGTCCAAAGGTATCGTGAGAAGGGATGCCGTTGGATAACTCCAAGAACGTCTCAAACCACTCCCGCCGACCATTGCCGAAGTTCTCTACGTCCACCCGGGTATCGGCGCGAACTCCGTGAGTTCGACCGCAGAGGACCGCGCAAATGGTCGGAACGATGATGTCCGGAAGCTTGTGCCGGATCTTGCCACCCATCCGTGAATCCTCAAGCTCACCGAAACACGCCTGAATCGAGGCGTTGGCATTGCTGGTATGGCTGCTGCTGCTGTTGCTGAGACTGCTGCTCATGGCTGTGACTCCTGCTGCGATTGGCTTGACACCCTTGCCAAGCCGGCTTATAATCCTGCCCGTTAGTCTAACACAACTGGGCAACGCTCATCGGCGCCGGTAGCCTGTCTCGACCACCGCAATTTCGTGCGATTGCCCTG
>Ga0210056_1000534_pt1 | contig 31791 bp, 29 predicted proteins | sample CryGeyCG2014_080_2_FD_183965 | JGI IMG/M metagenome (GOLD analysis project Ga0210056, IMG submission 183965) | Groundwater microbial communities from aquifer - Crystal Geyser CG07_land_8/20/14_0.80 (SPAdes) (version 2) | ecosystem: Environmental > Aquatic > Deep subsurface > Groundwater | place...
GCAATCTGCTGCTCAAATTCGCCCTGTGCAACATCTGCCTGCGGCTGGCCCGCCCTTGCTTGCCCCGCCGCGCCGCCGGCGGCAGGGGCAGACTCGCCGAAATTAGAACCGTCCCCATTTTCCCTAAATTCCTGCCGATCTTCGCTTTCGCTGCCTGCGGCATTGGTGCGGCTGTCTTTTGGTGCCTCCTCAGATTTAACGTAAGCGTACGAAAGCCATTTAATATCACCTGCCTCAGAAGGAAAATCCCACATTTTTACCTGCACTAGCATCGGCTCATCAAAATCAGAAAGCAAATTGCCGATCTGAGAATACACTATAAGCACAGAACATAGCTTCATCTCTTTTTCCAATTTAAGCTCGAGGAGGCCCTGGTCGTTAGAGCCATCTGAAAAATAATAAAAAACATCATAATCGCTGAAATCTAATGCCATGAAATCTTCGTTTAGCCATTTTATTGCGCGCGATCCGAAAATTTCCAATTCTGCATCGTACGCTATATTAAAAAGTTCGCCGTCATATTCCACTGCTGTAACATCGAAACCCATTTTTCTGGCAAGGATAGCTACCCCACCATCGCCTAAACCCAGGACCAAAAGTTTCTTCCCCTGCGGATTTCCTAAAACCTTTTCATCTGACAGCATTTCGGCAACATCTGTCAGGTTTGACGGAAGAAAAATACCGGCTTCGGTTTTATAACCCCTGCTCCTGCCTGGATTTAATTCCGCTAATGTTCTTTCTATTTCTTTTGCAATTTCTTGAATGTCCCCGCCTGCATCTGCCTCGCCTGCGGCGGCGGCGCGGCCTGAATCGATAATTTCTTGCGCAACCATTTCTGGATTTTGAAAATTATCCAGATAAAATTGCCTCATCCTTCTATGCGTATCAGTATTGCCGGCAAAACGCTCTGCCGAAAGCCAAGCCGTAATAAACTTACGCGCCCAAAAATCCCTGATAATATCGCTGTCATCGCCTGCGTTTTCCAGATAACTTTTACTCGTACTTATAGTTCCGGCAGCCAGACGCGAGGCTATATCATCTGCCACGCCTATGTTCACAGGAAGGCCTTTTGTCTGGTCTGTGAAAAAACCGTATATAGTCACTCTCTCTGAAATAGCATTGGAATGACTGTCAAATCTAGGCCCCAGCACAACGCTGCCGCTGACAACGCCCTGAAGCCTGGCAGTCAATTCTGTCGCGTATTCCCTTGCGGCAGCAGATCCGACATCTTTGTTATCTATCTCAAGCCAGATATCTATATCGCCTATTTTATTGGCGTCGACTGTATTCTGATCATCGGACAATGCATAGGCCGACCCGACTATTATCGGTTTAATAGCGCAGTTTACCCCGGATTGCCTGAGCCTGGCCTGCACAGGCTCAACACATTCGTCTAAAGCTGCCTGCAGTTTATCAAGATATATTTCATTGTTTGAATGAATATTCGCGCCGATGGCGCTGGCTATGCCGGTGGCGGGGGCGGCTACTGCTTCTAAATAAATCTTTCTATCTTTCAGCGGTAAACCAACATAGAGCGCAAGAAGGTTTACTCCATATGTTGTATCCTGATAATTTTCTTGAAACCATACCGCAATAAGATTTAAAGCCCTCTCTGTTTCTAAAAGTACCAAACCTTTGTCAACCTTCGCTTGATTATCTTTGCTGCCTTTTTCCCTTCTCATTTTTTCTCTCACTAAGGCCTTAACATAGGCTGTTAGATTTACTAATGGGCCTTCATTAAATAAATTTATACCAAAATCATCGTCTATATTATAAGAATCAAAAGTATTGTTGTATTTTGGATCGTGAAACCCCTTTTTCCACAATACCCAGCGGATAAATTGCGCGTAAGCCCGACCTGCTTCAATATTACCGCTGCTTATGCGTTTCCATTCTTTATTGCCTGTTGTAATCCTTTCTAAAGTGCGGACTTTAACCGTCTCAACACCTTCTGCGGCCACTCTTAGATTAGCATCTAAATTACCTAAAAATTCTTCTGATAATGCCTCTCGAATTTTTCGGCGTTGGTTAAATTTTAACGCGCGCAAAATACTTACATTTTTCTGAAGCGCTTCGGCTGAAGGCATTTGCCACTGGATTACATATTCTCCTTTGTCGTCCATCGGGATTGAAAGCAAAGTATTTGCGAATAACCGCTCTTGAGCTTTTAGCTCTTCTCTTAAAGCATAGGATAATTCATAGTCATCTAAATTTCTCCTTGCTGAGAGAATCTTCTCTAATTCCTCTCTTTTTCTACTTAATATAGAAACATCACCTTGGCCCGATGCTGAAGCGCCAGCTTCCCTACTGCTCGCGCCGGTAGTCGCAATGCCGTCTGTCTTATCTACAACAGGCGCGCCAATGGCGCTTGCAATTTCTGAATTTACAGTTTCGCTTTGAGCAGGATTTGTCTGGCGGATTTTTGACGCACTTGACCCAGAATAGGCATAACTCAGCCCGCACTGAGTAGCAATAAACGCTGCCAATGTTATCATAGATATAATTTTAGTAGGTAATTGGTAGTATTTTAACATATTGGTTACTATATATAACAATTATAAGCTATGAATATTCCCACTTATATCTATCTTTTTTATACTCTTAACTTATCGCTTGTAGCCTGTTCGCAGTTTATCCTGATTAGGGGATACCAATTGGGGGCACTCTTTGGGGGACACCTCTTTAAGAGGTATCCCCACCAACAAAGAGTGCCCCCAATATAGAGGCCTTGCAAAAATCTAAAATTTTTGATTTCGCCGCTCACAGGCTACTGCGCTATTTGGCATAAAAACATTAAGATAAATATATTGTATAGCAACCCCGATGGTGGGGCTGGAGCAAAACCTATTTTGCGCGAGCGGGCATGGATCCTTTGCGACCAGCTATCGCGTTTAGTCGCAAAGGAGAGCGAGCGCAAACTCGGAGCCTAAAATTCCTCGCAGGGGAATTTTAGGCGTTTTTGCGAAACGCCCCACCAAGGGACTGCTTTAATTGTTTGTTTTTGGCAACGAGTCGAGATACTTGAGCCACTCGGAGATCTTTTTCTCGTAGCCCATTTGGGTAGGAATGTAATACTTCTTTTTTTGTGGGGCAAAATCCTGTTTGATGTAATGTTGATTTGAATCGTGGCTGTACTGGTAACCTTCGCCATGGCCGAACTGCTTGGCGCCGGCGTAATTAGCATCGCGAAGCGCGCGCGGCACATCCATTGTCCTGCCTGCCTTAATATCTTCCATTGCTTTTTCAATGCCCATATACGAGGCGTTTGATTTAGGGGAACAGGCGATATAAACCGTTGCCTGGGCAAGCGGTATGCGCGCTTCAGGCATGCCGACAAACTCCGACACCTGCATCGCTGCATTTGCAATAACCAGAGCCTGGGGGTCGGCATTACCAACATCTTCTGCTGCGCAAATCACGATGCGTCGCGCGATAAAACGCGGATCTTCGCCGGCATAAAGCATCTTGGCAAGCCAGTAAAGCGCTGCATCCGGGTCTGAGCCGCGCATTGATTTGATAAACGCCGAAATCGTATCATAGTGGCCGTCCTCGTCTTTATCATAAACAACGGCTTTTTTCTGGATAGATTCTTCAGCAACTTTTAACGTATAATGAATCTTATTATCTTTTCCTGCCGGCGTTGTAAGCGCGCCGACCTCAAGCGCGTTTAAGGCCCTTCGCGCATCTCCGTCGGATAATTTCGCCAAAAATTTTATTGCCTCGTCATCTACTTTTAAAGGTATTTTGCCAAGGCCGCGCTCTTTGTCTTTTATCGCATTATTTAAAATAACAATGATATCTTCTTCTTTTAGCGGCTCAAGCTGAAATATTATTGAACGCGATAATAGCGGAGAGACAATAGAGAAAAACGGGTTGTGGGTTGTTGCGCCTATTAATATTACAGTGCCGTTTTCAACATCAGGCATTAAAACATCCTGTTGCGCCTTGTTGAAACGATGAATCTCGTCGACAAAAAGAATTGTGCGCTGGCCGGATACTTGCAGGCGTTTTTTTGCCGCATCTATTGCCTTGCGAAGCTCTGCAACATTGCTTGTTACTGCGTTAAGTTCATAAAAAAATGCCTTTGTCACACTGCTTACGCAGTATGCAAGGCAATTTTTGCCGCATCCCGGCGGGCCGTAAAGTATTAATGAAGAAACCCTGTCTGCTTCTATGGCGCGCGTTAAAAGCTTGCCCGGGCCTATAATATGCTGCTGCCCAACGTATTCAGCAAGCTGCCTTGGCCTCATCTTTACAGCCAACGGCTGATTCTTCCGGGCTATTTCTATATTTTTCTTCTCGAACAAATCCATTATTTATCGCGTGCCAACGCCAAGCTGTTCTTTTAATGCGGATATTATTCCGGAATGGATTATTTCTACTTCTTTGTCTGTGAGGGTTTTGTCAAACGACTGATATGTAAGGCGGAATATGAGGCTTCTATGGCCTTTAGGAATCTGCTCGCCTTTGTATACATCAAATAACTTAATTTCTTTTATTATGTCGCCGGCGGTTTCTTTTATCATATTTACTATATCGCCCAACGGTGTTTCAATCTTTGCAAGCGTTGAAATATCCCTGTAAACTACCGGAAATTTGGGCAAGGCAGTAAATCTTTTTTTAAGTTCAACATGTTTTACTAGAATATCCATATTAATCTGGCATACAAAGCAATCTTTATCTATATCAATTTTTTTTAGCAGGCCTTTTTCTACCTTGCCCAAAAATCCTGCAGGCTCGCCTTTTATCATTATTTCTGCTGACTGTTCAGCCTGGAAAATACCCGACTGACCCGGTTTAATATCATAATTGCTAACGCCTAATTTTTTAAAAAGCGAATCCGTTATGCCTTTTAGATAATAAAAATCAACCGGATTTACGCCGTCCTGCCAATTATCCCGTCGGGTGCCTGAAAGGCAGATAACAATATGATTCTCTTCCTGCCTGTCCAGTTTTTCTGAATGGTACACAGGGCCTATTTCAAACAATTTTATATCATTTATATTTCTGTTTAAATTCCACTTCGCGGCATTAAGTATACCTGCTATGATATTCCTGCGCAAAACAGCGAAATCAGAACTTAAGGGGTTTTTTATCTTTATCGCCGCAACTAAAGGCGCTGGCTGAAATATATCATCAAGGACTTTATCAACCAGGCTGTATGTAATTGCCTCGTTTAAGCCAAAAGATACCAGGGTATCGCTGATAATCCTTGCAAGATCAGGCTGCATGGGTATAAAAACACTGTCTGTACAAATTTTATCGTATCCGTATATCCTTATAATCTCCTCTATCAAATCCTCTTCTTTTTTTAAATCCCGGCGCCATGAAGGAATAGTAAAAACCGCGCCTGCCTTTGAAGTCTTGCCGGATTTAAGCCCTAGCGCCTTAAGTATACGCGATATTTCTTTTGTTGGAACATTTGTTCCAAGCACATCGTTTACTTTTTGGAAATTTACCAAAACATTTGCCTGCGTTATGGATTTTTTTCCGATATCAATTATCTTGCCGGTCAAGCCGCCTGCTATTGCAGCTATAAGCGCTGAAGCCCGGTCCGACGCTGTTTTAACCCCGGCTAAATCAACCCCTCTTTCAAACCTGTAGGATGAATCAGAGCCCAGGCCCAAACACCTGGATACTTTTCTTGTTATCGCCGGGTCAAAATAAGCGCTTTCTAAAAGAATTGTTTTTGTCGATTCTGTCACCTCTGTGCCTTTGCCGCCCATAATTCCGGCTATGGCAACAGGCGCATTTTCATCGGCAATAACAAGCATGCTTAAGTCAAGTTTGCGCGTTACGCCATCAATTGTAACGATCTGCTCGTTACCTTTTGCGCGGCGCACAATTATCCTGCCGCCAGACAATTTATCAAAATCAAACGCATGCAGCGGCTGGCCTGTTTCAAACAAAACAAAATTAGTTATATCAACTATATTATTTACGGACCGCACGCCTATCGATTTAAGCCGTTTGATAAGCCATTCGGGTGACGGCGCGACTTTTACGCCTGTTATTATTCGGCCAGTGTAACGCGGGCAGGATTGCTTGTCCAGCACTTGAATTATACAGTTGGCGGCCGACTTCGGCTGGGCTGCTCGTCCCGTTGATGCGGAACTGTGCTGCCCAGCCTTCGTGGCCGCCATCTTTTCATCTGTGATTGCTGCGACTTCACGCGCTATTCCGATGATGTTAAGCCAATCGGGACGGTTGGTTGTAACCTCTGCCTCAAATACCCATTCTCCGTCGGCCTGTGAAACCGCTTCTATCTCCAAACCTGCCATAGTAAGCTTTTCGGCAAGCTCTTTTGGCTTTAATTTTACATCAATATATTCTTTTAGCCAGCTGTAAGTAAAACGCATATCAAAACTGCCCCAGGAACCGTAGATCGTTTTCGTAAAACATGCGTATATCGGTAATGCCAAATTTTAGCATTGCCAAGCGTTCGACACCCATGCCGAAGGCGAAGCCGGTATATTTTTTCGGGCCATACCCGACTGCCTCAAACACAGCAGGGTTCACCATGCCAGCGCCCAATACTTCAAGCCATCCCTTTTGCCCGCATACACGGCAACCTTTACCGGCACATATAATACATAATACATCCACCTCGGCGCTTGGCTCTGTAAAGGGGAAAAAATGCGGCCTGAACCTTGTTTTTGTTTTGCTGCCGAACAATTGTTTGGCAAAACTGCCTAAGCAATTCTTTAATTGCGCAAATGTAACCTTTTTATCCACCAAAAGGCCCTCTATCTGATGAAACATAAAACTATGGCTGGCATCCGTTGCATCAGGCCTGAACACCCTGCCCGGCGCAATAATTTTAAGCGGCGGCTTTCTCTTCTCCATCACCCGTATCTGCACAGTTGATGTCTGGCTGCGCAAAAGCCACTGATAATCTTTATTATTTTTTTTCTGAGGTTTTAAATCAAGATAGAATGTGTCAAACGCGTCGCGGGAAGGATGATTTATCGGTATATTTAACGCCTCAAAATTATAATATTCTGTTTCAATTTGGGGCCCTTGCACGGTTTCAAAGCCCATACGCGTAAAAATATCGCATATCTCTTCTGTTACCTGAGTCAATGGATGCTTGCGGCCGGCTTCCTGCGAAACCCCTGGCATGGTAATATCAAAATATTCTGAAGGGTTTTTAGAAACACTTGCGGTTTTAAATTCAGAGGCTTTCTTGTCTAAGGCAGCTGTAAGTTCATTTTTAAATTCATTTATAAGAATACCTGCTTTGGGTTTTTCCTCTGCGGGTAATGATGCCATCTGGCTTAAAAGATCTCTTAAGGCGCCTTTTCTGCCTAAGTACTCTATGCGCAGATTTTCTATCGCCTGATGGCTGTCTGCTGAGCTAATTTCGCTATTAAATCTCTGCCTTAATTCTTCTATCTTGCTTGTCATTTAGCTTCTCGGTATAAGCCCTTCTTTTTTCATCTTTTCTATCGCCGCATAAGTAGCCAGCACCAGAAGTATATCATCTTCAAACAGTATGTCATCGCCTTTGGGCAGCATATTTAAAACCTCGGCTGCCTTGACAGCGGGTTTTTTGCCTGTCGGCCTTGCCTTTCTTTTAATAGCTATTATATTTATGCTGTATTTTATGCGGACCTGGAGGTCTTTTAAGGATTTGTTTATAAATTCCTCCGGGGTCTTGATTTCAAAAAGGCTGTATTCTTTGGAAAGATTGATCTCTTCAACAACTTCGGGCGAAATAAGCTTGTTGGCCAATTTTTCGCCAATTTCTCTTTCAGGAAAAACTACCGCGTTCACCCCGAGCTTTTCTAAAACCTTACTCTGGTTTTCACTGACTGCCTTTGCTATTATTCTGGGCACGCCAAGTTCTTTTAAAGCAAGTGTAACAAGAATAGACGCCTCAAGACTTTTGCCTATGGCAACTATCGCAACGTCAACCGTCTTTATACCTATATTTTTAAGGGCCTTTGCGTCTGTCGCGTCAATGCACACGGCGTTGGTCACATATTCAGCCAGATCCTGAACAATATCCTCTTTTGAATCTATGGCAAGCACCTGCTGGCCTTTTTCAGCCAGTGTCCTGGCAATACTTGCTCCAAACCTTCCAAGCCCTATAACGGCATACTGTTTCATAATAAGCCTCCAAATTTTCCAGTAGAATATTTTTGTCTGTCCCGTTCACGGGATGCCGTGTTCGGCAAAATTTGTCCCGAGTCACCCGCTATCACGTTTAGTGACGAGAAACACTTCTTTAACCTACCATTATTCTTTCTTCAGGATAAATATATTGCGGGGATTCCTCTGACGTCGCTATCGCGAAAACCAAAGTTAAAGTCCCTATCCTTCCTATCCACATGGTAAATATTATAACAAGCTTGCTCAATGGCGCCAATGCAGGCGTTATGCCTGTGCTTAAGCCGACTGTGCCAAAAGCCGATGCCACCTCAAACAAATTTTTCAGGGCAAAATTACTTGACCCCAGTTTTGACGATTCAATCGCGCATATCGCGATTGTCGCTAAAAATATCCACGAGACACCCATTAAAACTATGATAAACGCCCTTCTGAATATGGCCCTTGGTATGGTTTTTTTAAACGCCGTTACGCGATTTCTGTTTTTAAGCATGGCTACGGCTGCTGCCAATAATACGATAAATGTAACGGTCTTAATGCCTCCTCCGGTAGAGCCGGGTGAGGCGCCTATAAACATAAGCCCTATATTTATTAATAATGTCGGCGAGGTAAACCTTTGCACGGGCAGCGTATTAAACCCGGCTGTGCGCGGCGTAACCGAATGAAAATAACCGCACAATAATTTTTCCTTTAGCGGCATGCCCTGCAATGTATTGTTCCATTCAAAAAATAATATGCCCGCCATGCCCAGGATAATAAGCGCGATAGTAACCGTTATAGCCAATTTGCTTTGAAGGCTTATTTTCGAAAAATATTTTACCCTGTCTTTTCTCCAAAACTTGAGCTTTGGCAGATCAAGCAGCACAATAAAACCTATACCGCCTAACAAGACAAGGCTTGTTATAATCATATTAACCACTACATCAGACCTGAAGCCTGCCAGGTTATCCGGATACAGGGAAAACCCGGCGTTACAAAACGCCGACACCGCGTGAAATATACTTGTGTAAAGCGTATGCGGACGGCTGTAGCTAAGTGTCAGGTGCCAATGCGTATAAAGCAGCGCTGCGCCGATAAGCTCTATACAAAACGTAACCAAAAGTATATACTTGATAAGGCTCCTGAAACCATCCACTTTCTGGTTATCCAGGGCATTCTGCATTATAACCGTTTCTTTAAGCGTAAAGCGCCTTCCCAGGATTATCGCAAACGCCGTTGAGAATGTCATTATACCAAGGCCGCCGAGCTGAATGAGCGTTAGTATAATCATCTGCCCGGGAAGTGAAAAAAACGCGCCTATATTTTTTACAACAAGCCCGGTTACGCAAACCGCGCTGCTTGCCGTAAAAAGCGCGTCTATAAAAGGTATCGAGGCGCTGTTTGCTATTGAAAACGGCATAGACAAAAGCAAAGCGCCTATAAAACTTGCCGAAATAAAGCTGAATATTATTATATGATTTGGCTTCACTCTTGTCTTTATCATAAATTACTTTTTGGCTTTGACGCTTATCTTCTTTGTTTTTTTAGGTTTTGGAGCCGGCGCCACTACTGCTTCAAGCGCTTTCTTGGCAACCTTTACAAGTTCGGTAAACGTATGAGCGTCGCTGACAGCCAATTCCGCAAGTATTTTCCTGTCGATGAGTATGCTGGCTTTTTTAAGCCCGTTGATAAATCTGCTGTAAGAGATATTGTTTTCCTTGCACGCGGCGTTTATCCTGACTATCCACAGCTGGCGAAAATCACTTTTTCTGTCACGGCGGTCCCTGTAAGAAAATCGCATGCTCCTGCGCAGGGTTTCAATAGCTGTCCTGTAAAGCTTGGACCTGCCTCCCCAGAAACCTTTTGTTTTCTTAAAAATCCTCTTTTTTCTTCTTAAACTTGCTACTACATGACTTACTCGCGGCATTGTATTCTACCTACCTTTCTTAAGAATATGGCATTAATTTCCTGATTGTCTTTGCCTCGGCCTCAAAGCAGTAACTTGATTGGCCCATCTTGCGCTTTCTCTTACTTGATTTGCCTGTCAATAAATGGCCCCTGAAACAACGCGCCATTTTGACCTTTCTTTTTTTTGTTAACTTAAATCTCTTTGCTGCGCCTTTATTTGTTTTTAATTTTCTTGTTGCCATTTTATTCTCCTTGTATTAACTATTTGGGCGAGAAAAATACTATTATGCTTCTGCCCTCTTTAAACGGCCCTTTCTCTATGTCTGCAACGCCTGAAAGGTCCTTGATTACCCTGTCTATAACACGCTGGCCGAATTCAGGATGCGACATCTCCCTGCCCCGGTAAATCAGCGTAACCTTAACTTTATCTTTGTGGCTGAGAAAACGCTTTACATGATTAAGCTTAAACAGATAATCGTGTTCTTCTATTTTCGGTTTAAGCCTGATTTCTTTAAGATGGCCGCCCTTCTGATGTTTACGCGCCTCGCGCTCCTTGCGCTCCTGGTCGTATTTGAACTTTGTAAAATCCATAATGCGGCATACCGGCGGATCAGTATTAGGCGCTACCTCGACTAAATCAAGTTTCGCTTCTATCGCCAGTTTAATGGCTTCCTGCGGGCTCATGACGCCCAACTGCTCACCGGCTGCATTTATAACCCTTACCTGCGCAGCGCGTATTCCCTCATTAAATCTAATCCTCTTTTGAATAATCTACCTCCTGCATTTGTTTATTTATCTGCTCTATAAATTTACCGAGCTCCATCTGCCCCAAATCGCCCTCAGAACGCGACCTGACAGATATAAGCCCTTTTTCCTTTTCCTTTTCTCCGACAATAACCATATACGGAATCTTGTTTGTCTGGGCATCTCTTATTTTATAATTAAGCGTCTCCGAGCGCGGATCTATTTCTACCCTTATACCTTTTTCTTGAACGGCTTCTTTAACACCTGCTGCATAATCTTTTATTGTATCCTTTATGGGTATCACAACCGCCTGCACAGGCGAAAGCCACAAAGGAAATGCGCCTGCGTAATGTTCAACCAGTACGCCGAAAAATCTTTCAAGAGAACCCAGTATCGCGCGATGAATCATGATGGGTTGTTTTTTCTGGCCGCTATCGTCTATATAAGTAACGTCGAAACGTTCGGGCAGATTAAAATCAACCTGTATTGTAGTGCACTGCCACGAACGGCCTAATGCGTCTTTTATCTTTATGTCTATTTTCGGGCCGTAAAAAACGCCTTCACCGGGATCAACGCAATATTTATCTCCGACCTTATCTTTAAGCGCATCGGTAAGGGCGTTTGTTGCCAGTTTCCATGCAGCGTCTGCGCCAACGTGTTTCTCAGGCATTGTTGATATATATATATCATATTCCTTAAACCCGAATTTGCCAAGCATTTCAAATGTAAGGTCCAGGACCTTTTCTATCTCTATTTTAACCTGATCCTGGGTGCAAAAAATATGCGCGTCATCCTGCGTAAACCCGCGCACGCGCATAAGCCCGTGCAAAACGCCTGAACGTTCGTACCTGTAAACCGTGCCAAGCTCCGCGAACTTTACCGGCAAATCCCTGTAGCTGTGTAACTGGCTTTTATAAATCAATATATGGCCGGGGCAGTTCATCGGTTTTATTATATATTTTTGCTCGTCGACACTCATCGGCGAATACATATAATCTTTATAAAAGTCAACATGCCCGCTTGTTTTCCAAAGATCAATCTTGCCTATGTGCGGTATATTTACAAGCTCATAGCCGCGCTTTATATGTTCGGCCTTCCAGTAATTTTCTATCAGGTTGCGGATGAACGCGCCCTTTGGATGCCAAAACACCAGTCCTGCGCCCATCTCATCCTGAATGCTGAAAAGATCCAGGTCCTTGCCTATTTTACGGTGATCTCTTTTCTTTGCCTCTTCCTGTACAAACAAAAATTTATCAAGCTCTTCTTTTGTGAGAAAGGCGGTGCCATATATCCTCTGCATCATCGCATTTTTTTCACTACCTCGCCAATAGGCGCCTGCGATACTTAAAAGTTTAAATGCCTTTACCTTGCCGGTTGATTCAACATGCGGCCCGCGGCATAAATCAACAAAATCGCCGTGTTTATAAACAGAAACTTTCTCGTCGGCTATCTCTTCTATGAGCTCGACTTTATATGTTTCTTTAAGGCCTTTGAATAATTTTATCGCTTCTTTTTTATCAAGCTCCTGGCGCTCGAATTTCAGATTTTGCTTGATGATATGTTTCATCTTTTTTTCTATTTTTTCAAGATCCTCCGGCGCAAACGGCTCTTTCTTGTCAAAGTCATAGTAAAACCCGTCATCAATAGACGGGCCAATAGCCAGCTTTGCATCAGGCCAGAGCTCTTTTACTGCCTGAGCCATTATGTGTGACACGCTATGTCGTAAAGTTTCTAAGTTCATTGTAGGCCACCCATATCGCCTTCTCTTTTATTGCCGGATACGTATATAGTTAAACGATTTGTTGAGCTGGTGCCATCTTCCCCGAAAGGAACAGCATGCACAGAAAAATCAATATTTTGTTCATCCCAGTCAGGGTTTACGTTTACGGCATCGCATCTGTCAAAAACATAAAAAAACCTGCCGTCTGTAGTCAAATTAACATCGAATGCCTTGTTAAGTTTTTCTATGCACTGCTTTTGTTTATCCATATCCGTACCAAGAAATGCAAATAACTGTATGTCAGGCCTGCCTGAAAAATCTCCGTATTCAGTCCTGTAAACAAAACACGCCTTTCTTAACGCGTCCAGATTTGCATATGCCTCTGCCTTTTTTGCCTTCACCACCATCTTCTGATATTGCGGCATTGCCATAGCCGCGAGAATGCCGATTATTATAATTACGATTAAAAGCTCGACTAATGTAAAGGCGTTTTTCATTACTGACTCCAGCTTTTGTCCCTCGCGACTATACGGGATATCTGATCGCGAGGGATCATACTTTTTTGCTTTTGTTACACTTCTGGCAAAAAAGTATGGTGGGCGATACAGGACTCGAACCTGTGACCTTTTCCATGTCAAGGAAACGCGCTAACCAACTGCGCTAATCGCCCGAAATTTCCAGCTATCTCGTATTGAAAATTCGTCCCGAGTCACCTGCTATCTCGTCTAGTGACGAGAGACAAAACTCATTGCTTGCAGTCCCTCGCCACATCACGTAATAGCAATCGGCTCGGGATAATTTGCCACCTGTTATAACTGGCAAATTGGTGGGCGAGGTGGGATTTGAACCCACGCGGCCTTACGGCCAAAGGATTTTAAGTCCTTCGTGTATGCCAGTTCCACCACCCGCCCAAAAATTGCGAAGCAATTTTTGGATCCTGTTTTTCCAGTTATCTCAAGCTGAAAAACAGGACCTTTCATGCTATTTATTATCAAATACCACTCGTAAGATCCTGTGCGACTACCCGTTATAGCTGGTCGCACAGGATCATTATTTGTCCCGCGGAGCGGGACAAATAATGGTGCCGGGGGACAGAATCGGACTGTCCACGCCGGCCTTTTCAGGGCCGCGCTCTACCACTGAGCTACCCCGGCAGCACCAGCCTACTTCGCCCTATACTTAGAAAAATACTGGTATGGGCTTCGTAGGGCTTGTTCCTGCGTAGCCCCACCGCTATTTTTCTAAGCGAGGAGCGAAACAGAACATGAATTGCGTAATATTGTACCATAAATAGTATATATGTCAATAATATAGGTAATATAGGGGGCTATTCCGGCTTATTTTCGGCTGGCGCAGCCTCTTCCTGGACAATGGCTTCTTTACCCAAAATCCTATCCTCATAAATCTCAACCTGCTGCTCCTGAAGGGTGTTTTTTACCAACACCTGCATCTGTTCCTGAATCTTTTTGTTCTTAAAATCATATTCCACACTATCCTTTACCTCTGCAAATGACAACTGCTTTTCAGGAAATAGCGAATTTAGCCTAAAGATATAATAAGCGTCTTTTATCTTAATATGGTCAGTTATCTCACCTTCTTTCTTTGAAAAGATGGCTTCACTTGCCTCCTTTGAATATCCTATGCCCGGGATATCGCTGCCTTTTTCTATATCCGGCTCTATTAACCCTGCCTTTAACCTTGTATTCTCATCTTCGCTAAGCTCTTCTGCCATCTTTGCAAAATCAGCCCCCACTTTTAGCCGGCGAAGGGCATTTGCGGCCTGCTTTTCATTCGAAATCTTGATCATGCTTACGCTTGCCAAAGCATTCTGCCTGTATTTGTCCTTGCTTGCCTCATAATACGTCTCAATGTCAGTCGGGCTGATATCCATTTTGCCTTTCAACTGATTTTCCAGAAATTTCTGCACAAGAAGCTTTTTTGTAATCTCCCTGACAGCGCGCCTGACCTCGGCATCCTGCTCAAGCCCCATTCTCTTTGCCTTTTTATAAAGCGCCTGCGTTGTGGCATATTGCCTTACAAACTCAAGCCTGCCCTCGCCGTACATAAAATTCTCTCTTGCCCAGTCAGGTATCGCTTTAATCGCCTCGTTTATTTCTGTCTCTGTAATCTCCTCGTCTCCGACCTTTGCCAGTACAGCTCCGGCGCTTTCGGCCTTCTGTTGCTGCTGGCCAGACGTAACCCTTTGGGATAATTCATACTGAGCCTGGGAAGTCAGGCCTAAATTTTCAAGGCATTCAATAAGTTTTTCATTAAGCTGGCTTGAAAATCCGGCATTCGGATCAGCTGCCTCTGCCTTGTAAAAATAATACAGCGCTTTTTCATAATCAAGCGCCTCCATATTCATGGCGCCCATCCTGTAAAGAAGCTTTGCGGCCTCAATAGCGCTTATCTTTGCTGTTTTAAGATAATCGTCAAACGCGGTAACGGCTTCTTTCTTAAGGCCTTTTGCCGCCAATGTCTCGGCAAAATCCAACTGCTTTTTGGCATCCCAGCCTGCAATCCTTTCGCAGCGCATATTCTGCAAAACCACAAAAAACAACCCTGCCGATAAAAGTACAACCAAAACCAATAACGCAATGTTCGCTTTTGCTGAATTCTTCATGCCCCTATCCCCTCCAAATTTTCCTGCTATCACGTCTAGTCCCGTTCACGGTATGCCGTATTCGGCAAAATTTGTCCCGAGCCACCAGATAGCACATTTAGTGGCGAGGGACTTCCTTAAATATCCTTAAAAAACAGCGGCGTTAACAACAAACACGCTGAGCCGCTGAATAATAAAGCTATTGGCGCGCCGAACCAATGCGCGAGCAGCCCTGCAATAAAACTCCCGAATGGCGTCATGCCTAAAAATACAAGTGTATAAAAACTCATTGCCCTGCCGCGCAGGTTATCCGGCGTTTCCATCTGAAGCAGGGTATTCACAGATACCGCCTGTGTTATTATACCCCAACCTGCAGCCAAAAGCAGGCATAACGAAAAAACATAGCTTGTCGACATGGCAAATAAAATCAAACTCAGCGCCAGGATTATTGTGCCGCTTTTTACAAATATCTTTCTGTTGCCTTCGTGCCCGAAGCGCGCCAGGATGAGACCACCAAAAATTGCTCCTATGCCAACCGAAGACATCAAAAAACCCAGGCCTTTTATGCCTACGCCTAAAATATCCCTTGCGAATATAGGCATAAGCACTACATTTGCCATACCGAAAATACTTGATACAGCTGTTACAGCAACGAGAGCGCGTATATTCCTGTGACTCAATATATATCTGGCGCCTTCTATGACGCCCTCTACCATAGGCCGCTTTGAGAGGTCCTTGGGAGAAAAATCGCCTGTCATAAAAACAAGCGCCACTATAACCGCCAGAAAACTTATACTGTTTATATAAAAACAACTCGCTATACCAAGCCAACCTGCCAAAAAACCGGCTATTACAGGCCCGATTATACGCGCGGAATTAAACAAAAGCGAATTCAGGGCAATCGCGTTATTTAAGCTGCTCTTGTCAATCGTCTCAACTACAAATGCCTGCCTTGTAGGCACATCAAAAGCATTGACCAACCCCAAAAGCCCGGCTATTACAGCTATGTTCCAGAAAGCAGCAAGTTTCAAAGAAACAAGCGCGCCCAAACAAAAGGCAAGTACTACAGACAGAGATTGGGTAACAATCAATATCTTCTTTTTATTTACCCTGTCCGCAACTACGCCTCCCACAAGTGAAAAAAGCATTATAGGCGCGGCTGATATAACGTTTATCATGGCAAGTAAAAACGCTGAATTTGTCAGCTCCAGCACCAGCCAGCCCTGGGCCACCATCTGCACCCATGTACCTGTTAAAGAAACAAGCTGCCCGAACCAGAATAAACGAAAATTTGCGTATTTAAGCGATGAAAATATTTTTTTCATTAGTCAATTGGAAGGATTGGCGTTATATTATACTAAAAATATACCCCAAAATCAAGGAAGAAATACTTATAAATCCAAGATAGATAAGCAATATTTTAACCCCAAATTCCTTTTTCAAAACAAGCATTGTGCCGTAACTTGTAATGGGCCCTGCCAGCAATAAAACCATGCCTGCTCCCATGTTCATACCCTGTTTTATCAATGCGTCAACAAGCGGCACTGTTGCTGTTGAACATATATACATTACAAGGCCAAAAATCAGGCCAAAGCCATAACCGGCAGCGCCTGAAAGATTATGTTTTATCCATATACCGACGGGCGCAACCGTTGTTATAAACACCGCCAGCAAAATACCTATAAGCATCTGCAGGCCTATTTCTCTGGGCATATCCCAAAAGGCATATTTTAATGCGGATCTTAAATGCCCCCAAAAGCTTTTTTTATGATGATGGACACCCGGTTCTTTGCAGTGCGGACACGGATCATCTTTAAAATCCCGCGGCTTAAATTTAATTGCATTGCCTATTATCCCGATGCACATCCCCATCAGGATAACCGCGAAAAATATGAATGCCGCAAATTTTACGCCCAATAAACTATAAGTCACCAAGAGCGCGCTTATTGATGTAGCCGGAGTCGCAACCAAAAACGCAAGCACAGGCCCGAGCCTGGAACCTTTTTTATAAAAACTTATCGCAACAGGAAGCGAACCCAGGCAGCATATTGGCAGTATTGTGCCTATGATAGTGGCGTAAAAAATCGGCATAATGCCACGTTTGCCAAGATACCTTTCAACCAGATCCGAGGGCACAAACTCATGTATAAGCCCGCTTAATAAAAATCCTACAGCCAAAACCGGTATCAGCTCTACTATATAATGTTTCAGGACGAGCAGGAATTCAGTCATTATACAGGCCTCCACACAAACCAGACAAATAAATATGCCGCTGTTGTTGCGGCAAGTGTAAACGGCAGCCCGATTTTTGCAAACTCTGAAAACTTTACAGAATAACCCTCCTTCTTTAATATGCCGCAGGCAACAATATTCGCCGAGGCGCCTATTGGCGTAATATTGCCTCCAAGGCTTGCGCCTACAAGAAGCCCGAATAAAAATAATGCCGGATTTATATTAAGCCTGGCTGCCATTGAAATCGCGACAGGAAGCATTGCCGCTAAAAACGGCACATTATCCACAAAAGCAGATATAAAAACAGAAACAAAAACAAGCAGGGTATATCCTACAAAAATATTGTTCCCTATAAGGCCTGAGAGAAAATCCGCGAATGTGCCGGTCCACCCGGTAAGCACAACGCCGCCCACAAGCATAAAAACGCCCATCAGAAAAAATGCGGTATCCCAGTCAAGGGATTTTAACCCTTCTAAAAAAGGGCCTTTATTAGCAAGCTTTTTCCATAATATAGAAACAACGCCGAACGCCATGCATATAATGCCTGCGACAGATGAAAACCCTATGTCAAAAAACGAAGAAACCGCCAGAAGAAAAATCAAACTCACTAAAATACCCGTCGGCACCCAGGATTTTACTTTCTCGACGGCCACAACCTCGACTTTTTCTTTATGCTTTTTAAACAAAATATACAAAACAACGCCTGATGCCAGCGCGCCAAACTCAATCGCGAAAAACATGCTGGGTGAGCCCTGATAAAAGAAAAAATCCATAAAATTCATACCGGCTGCGCCGGCTAACAGCATGCTCGGCGGATCCCCGACTAAAGTAGCCGCGCCCTGCAGGTTGCTTGACACAGCAATGGCTATCATCATACCCACAGGGCTTATCTTTAATTTTTTTGCCAATGATAAAGCTATGGGCGCAACTATCAAAACCGTTGCAACATTCTCAACAAAAGCGGATATAAAACCTGTTAACGCGCATATCAGCAATATTGACCATGCCGTGCTCTTTGCCCTGTTTACAATAAGCTCGGCCATATAAGCAGGCACGCGGCTTTCCATAAAAATATCCGCAACAGCCAAAGTGCCTACAAATATCCCCATTACGTTCCAGTTCACTGATAAAAACGCGCTCTTAAATGAAAGGACGCTTGTCGCTATAAGCGAAACAGCGCCTATCACCGCAACATGCGTCCTTTTATTCGGCAAAAATATAAAAAGTATATAGGCAGCCAGAAAAACTGCCAGCGAAATAACCCTCATTACATCCCTGTTTCTTTTTTGTAATCCTTGTCAAGCGCGTTTGAAAATTCCGCGGGAAAATAATCCCTTAAAGACGACTGGCCCATAATATTGCCGTCGTAGTCCATGCCGAATACATAATTCATATACGGCTCTTTGGCTTTCCTGCATGCGGCTATAAAACCACCTTTGTACTTTTTAAGAACTCCTGTGTCGCTCTTTGGAAACGCCTCGACGTAATAATCCTTAAAAAGTTTTTCAACTAATTTTATCTTAAGTATCTCGTTTGTCCTGTCTGTGTACCTGTTTGACAACGGCTGGCCGTAATAATCGCCTATATCAATAAACGCAGACGCATCAGAAGTATTGGCAAACACCCCCCACTGGTAATAATAAAGAAATTCAGCAGTCCGCATATGGCTGAACATAAGTACGGCCTCGGTTGCCCTTGCTTTTTCTATCGCCTGCTTGTATTGCGGCAGGGCCAGATTGGCAAGCACGCCTATTATTATTACCACTATCAACAGCTCTATCAGCGTAAAACCATTCTTCCTCATAACGCTTTCCCTCCTTCTTTAGATAAATTATCGCTTAAACCGTTATTTGTCAAATACTATCTATACATCGGCAAAAATAAAAGCGCGACCCATACAATGGACGTCGTGACTATGCCGACAATAAAACCAACCCCCAACCACCTGAAAAACGTCATCTTGATATTCTTCTCTTTTTCCAGTATGCCGAGCGCCACTATATTGGCAGTTGAACCGACAAGCGTAATGTTGCCTCCGAAGCAGCCGCCGAATAAAAGCGCCCACCATAAAGGCTGAAGGTTAATATTGATAGAACCAAAACTCTGTATCACAGGTATAAAGGCCGCGACAAGCACAACATTATCCAACAGGCTTGAACCTATGGTGGATATCCATAACACCATGCCTATTAAAAACCCTGTGCTGTTGCCTGCGTAATTGGCAAGGGATCCGGCAAAAATATCTGTAACGCCTGTAAATTTTAAGGCGCCTGCCTGCGCAAACAGAAATACAAAAAACAATAATGTCCACCATTCGACGTCTTTTTCTATATACTCGCGCGCGCGCTTATGTTTCCACATCATAACGCACCCGCTTGAAAGAATAGGAATGGTAAAAAGTATTGTATTTGCCTTAAGCCCCAAAAGGATCTCTATCCTGTGATGCATGGCTATAAAAAATATGGTTGTCGCAAAAATGCCAAGCCCGATCCTGAGCTGCTTATCAATAGGCACTGATATAAGATTTATCAGAAGCTCGTTGGCGCCGAGGTCTTTGATATTTTTATCCAGCTCTTTAATGGCTTTACGGTACAAAAACAGCATTAAAAATATGGCTGCCAGCAAACTTACCAAAGCCAGAGGAAAAGCCTTGATTATAAAATCCTCGAATGTAAGGCCTGCCTTTGATGCTATCAATATACCTATCGGGTTGCCCAGCACCGTGGCTGCGCTACCTATGTTTGTGGCAATTACTGTTATAATTATATAAGGAACCGGGTCTACTTCAAAATAATCGCATATCTCAAGCGCCGCGGCAACCATAAATATTATTGAAACCACCTCAGATGTCATGGTAGATAAAACAGCCGCTACCAGAGAAATTATTATAACAAACTTTCTTGCCGTAAGGTTTTTTGTCCTTAATATAAGCTGCACTACCCAGGCAAAAAACCCTGACTCTTTCAGGAGCCCGACTAGAATCATCATGCCCACAAGAAACAATATAACGTCTATGGAGGCGAATGTTATAACATGTTCTATGTCAATGGTGTTTGTTATCAAAAGAACAGATGTTCCTATAAATACAAACGCGAGCCTGAAATCCCAAAATAACAAGGTGCCAAGCACAGAGGCAAGAAAAACCGATACAGCAAGCGACTGTTTCGAATTAAGCCCTATGTGCCCGCCTAAAAAACCGGCAGTGATTGATATCGCCAGTAATATTAAAATTTTGCCGGGAAACTTCTTATCCATTTAGGCCTCTGACTCAACAAGCATGCTCACAACCTTATGCCTGCCTATAACACCCAAAAACTTTCCTGATTTGTCAATAACAGGAAGCTGCCTTATGTTTTTTGTTATCATTATACGCGCAACCTCGCTTATGGTGGCGCCTTCATCAACAGTAACAACATCCTTGAACATAACATCCCTAACCTTCAGATTTACAAAATCGGCTACCTTGTTTTTTATGCCTTTTGGGTTATCCTGATATACAAAACCGCCGACATTGCTTATGTAGGCAGGAAGGATCTGCTTTAATATATCCTTTTCTGTGAATGTGCCGGCTATCTTGCCCGATGAATCAACAACCAAAAGCCCTGTTCTCTTGATTTTAAAAAATATATCAAGCGCTTCTTTGACAGACATCTCAGGAGAAAGTGTCTGCGCCTGCTTTAACATTATATCTATAGCTTTCATATAACCTCCAAATTTTCCAGCTATCACGTTTAGTCCCGTTCACGGTATGCCGTATTCGGCAAAATTTGTCCCGAGCCACCTTATATAACGAACAGTGGCGAGGGGCGATTTAAATGCCCAAATCCGCCGGCGCCCTGCCTATAGAACGCAGCAGGGCAATTGTCTCCTCTATCTTTTTTTCTACATCAACAACCTTGGCCGAATGGCCTGGATAGATCTCATAAAAAGGCTGATGTTTTGGCGGCGTAACATTAATCATCAGGGAATTTGCGCCTGCCAATAAAGCGTTTTTTAAACCATTTATTTTATCAAGCGATTCAAGGGCTGTTGTAGCCAGAATCTTTGCATCAGGGTATTTAAGTCTTGCTTTGGCTATTGTGTCAAGCGCCATATCCATGGCAGCCGAAGGCAATTTTGCCAAAGGCGTATCGGGATGCGAAATAAAAGGCCCGAATGAAAACATCTCAACGCCCAGGGATGCGGTCAAATCTATATCTGCCATTATACTATCCTCGGATTGCCCTGGCAAGCCTATTAAGAAACCGCTCATCAAAAGATAGCCCATACGGCCTAATTCGCGCAAAAGATTAAGCCTGGCTTGCAGTTTATGGCCAGGCCGCATCTTTGTATAAAGCGCTTCATCCGAAGTCTCAAAGCGTAAAAGCGCGGCCCTTACGCCTAAATCATAAAATTTTTTATACGTACTTGCGCTGCGTTCACCTATACTTAAAATCAGAAGGCATTCGCATTTTTTTCTTATACCAGAGACAATATTGATTAACTTTTCTTCTGTATACCAGCCATCCTCGCCTGACTGCATAACCATTGCCTTAAACCCAAGTTTGTTTACGGCATAATCGCAGGCATCTACTATTTCCTCTTCGCTCATCCTGTAGCGTTTTAATTTTTTGTTTGAGTTCTGTATGCCGCAATACAAACAGTTATTAGCACAGTAATTGGAAAATTCTATTATGCCGTGAACGCAACACGCATTGCCCAGGTGTTTCTGGCGTTCTGCATTCGCTGTCTGGCGAAGATCCTTCGGATTAAATGCCAGACGGCGGTCAACCTCTTTAAGCTTAACAAAAACCTCTTTCCATGCCTCAAGCGCTGGCAACGCCTCTTTTTCGCGTATCCTGCCGACTATAAGCCCGCCCTGCGCATAGGCGTATTCGCCCAACGCAAACTGATAAAATTCGTTGCGCGCCCTGCGTTCTTCGCCGAAGTAATCAAGCGTAACAATATTACCGTCTATTTTCGTGATTTTACCGGGTATAGCGTAGCACATTAAAAATACAAGTCCCTTATTCCTTGTTTAATCCTTAACAATCTTTCTTTAGTCTTATTTCTTACAGATTTATCTTTTATCTGGTTTAAGTAATGCTTGATTACTTTATATCCTTTTCTGTAAACACTGCCAACCGCAAAATCCTCGAGATACTCGGCGAATGTCATCAGGCCGTTGGGGCGGCAGAAATTTTGGATAGCGCCGGGCTTTGCCATGTCCATAAAGTCATGCCCTGTCCTGCCCAGGCGGTAACATGCCGTGCAGAAACTCGGAAGCATATTATCATCAAGCAAAGACATTATAACCTCTCCCAGAGGCCTTTCGTCGGAGATTCTGAATTGTTTCTCTTTGCGTTTTATGCCGTAACCGCCGACTGAAGTAACAGAGGCGGCGCTTGCCTGAGAAATCCCTATCTTAAAAGCGGCCCTTCTTATAGCAGGCGTCTCGCGCGTTGAAAGTATCATGCCTGTATAAGGCACTGAAAGGCGCAATATGGCTATTATTTTGAGAAAATCCTTATCCGAAACAGGATATTCAGGCCTGTAATTTACCGTCGGCGCAGGGCGGAATCTCGGCACTGATATCGTATGCGGGCCGACTCCCAAATTCTTATCCAGATACTGAGCGTGCGAAACAAGTGACAATACCTCAAACCTCCAATCATACAAACCAAACAAAACGCCGATCCCAAAATCATCAATGCCCGCCTTGAAAGCCTTAATATGCGCGGTGATCTGACGGTTGTAATTCCGCTTAAGGCCTTTGTGCAGTTTTTTATATGTGGGCCTGTGGTATGTCTCCTGAAAAAGCTGATAGGTCCCTATATTTGCCTTTTTTAAACGGCGGTAGTTTTTTACTGTTGTCGGAGCTATATTTACGTTTATCCTTCTGATATTTCCCTTGGGGTTTTTAACAGAATATATCGTATTTATAACATCGATTACATAATCTATATTGCATTTTACGGGGTGTTCCCCAAATTCAAGAAGAGTCCTTTTATGCCCCATATTAATAAGTATGTTTATCTGGCGCCTGAGGTCTTGCATGGTAAGCTGTTTGCGGGTAAACAGTTTATTACTTACATGAAAACTGCAGTATTTACAGTCGTTTACGCAATAATCAGAGGCGTAAAGCGGCGCGAAAAATACTACCCTCTCGCCGTAAATCTCTTTTTTTACGCGCGCGGCTGCATCAAATAGTTTTTTTTCTATGCCTTTGGCGTTTATAAGCACGGCTGCCTCTTCCAAAGACAGGCCTTTTCTGCGCAAGGCCTTTCTGATAACCGCCAGCGCGCTTTTTTCAGAAGGCGCCTTTTCTTTAGCCAACAGGCTATTTATATATTTCTCATTTATAATACGCATTGCCATAGCTTATTATTATATCATATATATATAAAAAACAAAATACTTCCTAATTCGCGATGCGCACATAAATGGCCCCGGCAAGCTGCTTATCAATTGCAAACTGCGAATAGCCCATGGCAAACACATATGAAGGAGACCTCTGCAGCAAAACAATAGGCAGGCCGGGCAAAACGCCGATACTCATAAGTTTCTGCATCTGGCCTGTGTCTTCTGAATGCAAGTAGGCTATTATACCCCTGTCCTTTACATTAAGTTCTGATAAAGCAAGCACCGCCTGCGGCAGGCGCCCGCAATACCTGTGGTGCCTGCGCTCATAGCATCTTCCGAACATTATAAGTTCTCCTCTACAAAACTATGTTAAATAAATTAAGCAAAAAATTCACCAAAAACCCAATGCTAAACGAAAAAAACAATATAAACACTGACATGCCTATGCCTGTTTTGATGCCGCGTTCCTTTATATTCATCAGTAACTGGGCCACGCACGGCAAAAAAAGCGTAAGCGTAATACAGGCAACCACCAGCTGATTTACGGATAAAATTCCCGCTTTTTTTAAATCATAAAGCCCTGCTGCCCCGTAATCCCTGCGGAAAAACCCGAACAAAAATGCCACCGCTGTTTTATCAGGCAGGCCAAGCCAGCTGACAGGATACTGCAGGATTTTGACGAATACGTTAAATATACCTGTAATCTCTCCGACCCATATAAGAAAACTCGCGAAAATAAATAAAGGAAATATCTCTTTAAAATACCACATTATGCGGCTGAACGTTTTACGCAGGACATTTGACATCTGCGGAAACCTCAAAGGCGGTATTTCCATGTAAAAACTTGGCGCCTCCCCAGGCATAAGTTTTGACGTCAGAAAGCCTATCACAAGAAAAACAAATATTATAACCCCAAGCCATACTGAAACTGCTACCGGATTTCCTGCCAGAAGCGCAAGAATAACGCCCATCTGCGCAGAACACGGTATTGCAAGAGCCAAAAGCAGAGTCGCGATTATTCTTTCACGCTTTGTCGATAAAGTCCTTGTAACCATGGTTGCCATGGTGCTGCAGCCAAAACCCAGGACCAGAGGAATTACTGCCCTGCCTGAAAGCCCTATCTTCTTAAAAAATTGATCCACCAGCATCGCAAGCCTGGGAAGATAACCGCTGTCCTCTATAATCGCAAATGCGAAGAAAAATGTAGCCACAATAGGAAGTATTATGGCAAAGGCATAGCGCGCGCCTAATGTAATAATACCGTATTCTCCGACCAACAGATCCTGCAATATATGTATGTGCACAAAATACTGGACCCATTTAATCGCGAATGGATTAACATATCCGGCAAAAACCCTGTTCTCCAAAAAATCCACCAGAAAACCCGCTCCGAAATTTCCGACAAATTTATACAAACCATAATATAAAACGAGCAGTAATATCGGCCCGCCTGTAAGAGGGTTCATCAGTATGCGGCTTAGATGCTCTTTTATCCCTGTCTTTGAAGACTCTTTATGGCTAGTAATCAATTTTGCTATTTGTGTGGCATGCTCCTGCCGCTTTAAAATTATATTGTAGTTAAATTCTTCTGACTCGTTGAATTTCGGCTTATGCGTAAATATTTTGCCCGGGGTATATTCTTTTATTTTATTCCGCAGGATATCAACGCCTGCTCCTGTTATCGCCACTATGCCTGCAACCGGGATACCGAGCTCTTTTTCAAGCCGCTCTATATCAATTGTCATCCCAAGGCGCTTGGCCTCATCCATAATATTAAGCACTAAAATAACCGGCACGCCTGCTTCCAATAAATGCAGGGTCAACGGCAGCATGCGTTCCAGATTTTTCGCGTCAATAACATGCAACACCACACGCGGATGTTCATCTGTAAGTATGGAGCGCGCGACCTTTTCCTCTTCTGTTATAGATGATACGGAATACATCCCAGGGGTATCTATTACTTCATACTCCTGGATTCCTATTCTTGTTTTGCCCCTTGAAACCTCGACAGTTGTGCCCGGATAATTAGACACGACCGCATAACTGCCTGTCAGGGCATTAAACAATACTGATTTACCTACATTTGGCGAACCTACAATAGCTATTTTTTCCATAACATTATTTTACCATTAAAAAGGTACTCCTACAATCATTCTCGTCTGCACATCATCTGTCTTTTTGTTCAGGCCGAAAGCCGTGCCGAAAGAAACCCAAAATCTTTTAGCCGCGAATGACGCGGTCGGGCCTACCGCGTATTTCTCGCCTGAATAATTCCCTTTCGATTCTAAGCCCAATTTAAATTCCGGCAGGATCCTGTAAGAGGCGCCTGTCGCATATTCATGATCTGTCTTGCCTGATTTTTCCAGATTCCTTTTAATGATCTGGTTATAGCTCATATTAAAATCGCCTATGTCCTTACCCAGTATGAGCTTTGCCTCTCCGACGCTCGGCTTTGAAAAATCATCATCCCTTATATACTCAAAATACAAAACCGGATCCAGCAAAAAATGGTTTTTCTCGCCTATCCTGTACCTTGTCCTCAGTTTAAAGCCGTCGTACTCTGTGGTAGAACCGGATGCGGCGTTCTTGTGCTTCCACATCTGATACATACTGACATCCCACCTGTCAGTAAGCCCGTATTCAAGCTCAAGCCAGTGTTTCCATGTATTTATACTGGATTTACCTGTATCAGGCACCTCTGTTGTAACATAATACTCTAATTCTGCCATGCCTTTAGGCATTGATTGGTACTCGTATGTCCAGACATAACTTCTTCTGTCAGCCATTGCTTTATCAACAGAAAATGAAACTAATGCTAAACCCATGGTTAAAACCATTAAAACCGTCTTTCTCACTCAGCCCCCTTTATAGTATTTGTTATTGAAAATAATTTTCAATAGGTTCATAAAATTTTTTACTTACTTTTTTTATTGTACCGCGCCTGGCATTTACTGCATACGCCGAATATCTGCAGCCTGTGGCTGTCAGGTTTAAAGCCGCATTTGGCTGCCAGTTTATCCTGCATTTTCTCTATCTGCGGGTCAAATACCTCTATATACCTGCCGCATTTTTTGCAGACAAGGTGATCGTGATGGCTGTGATTATACTTATGCTCATACCTTAATACACCGTGGCCGAAGTCAACCTCGTTACACAACCCTGTCTCTGCTAAAAGCCGCATTGTCCTGTAAACCGTGGTATAGCCTATTTTCGGATACTTTTTCTTTACAAACCGCGACAGCTCATCAAGCGAAACATGGCCTTCAACGCGAATAAAAACATCGAGCACATTTTCACGCTGAGGCGTGCGCCTTAAAGCCTTTTGCCTTATAAAATCATCCAGTATCTGAAATTCCTTCCTCATAAAGGCGCCTTTCCTCTATTGAAAACTACTTTCAATAATACCATAAAAATTTTTACAAGTCAATGCCTATTTTTCTATGACAAAAATAGCTGACGAGGCAAAAAGATTCGGGCAGAAACTGATTTTGCGCTTATCGGATAGATAATACTCCTGATCTATTTTCATGCCTTTTTGGCGGCAGTATACCTTAAAATCCTTTATGCTTAAAAACCTCAGGTTCGGCGTATCATACCAATAATTAGGCAGGGATGATGTTACGGGAGAGCGGCCGCCAAAACAAAGCATGCACCTGGCCTTTATGGACGCAAAATTGGGAAAACCGACTATTGTTTTTCTCCCCACGCGCAGCGCCTCCTGGAGCACATACTCTATTTTCTTCACCTGCTGCATGCTCTGGTTTAAAATGACATAATCAAACGATTTGCCCGGGTACTCGACGAGCCCGCTGTCTATATCGCCGTGAAAAACGCTAACCTCTTTTTCAACGCATTTATATATGGCGTCGTCGCTTAATTCAATGCCCTGGCCTTTGACATTTTTACCCTTTGCCAAAAGATGCAAAAGCTCCCCGTCTCCGCAGCCAAGGTCTAATACCTTTGAGCCGGGCTCTATTATCCCATATATTATCTTTTCATCCAGGCGTACTGAGCTAAGATCCATATGATTTAGACACCTTGCTTAAAAAATGTTTTATAAGATGCGTTTCTTCCTCGATCTCGAGCAGAAACGCGTCATGGCCGTATGTTGAGTTAATCTCGCAATAAGTCGCATCCTGGCCTCTTGTTTTAAGAATACGCACTATATCCTGAGACTGATACAAAGGATACAGCCAATCCGACTTAAACGCCAGGACTAAAAATTTAATATCCACCTTTTTGTCTTTAGGGATAAGCCTCTCGCCTGAAAGATCAAGGTAATCCATTGCCTTTGTGATATAAAGGTATGAATTGGCGTCAAAGCGCTTTACAAAACTGTCGCCCCTGTATCTTAAATACCCTTCAACCTCAAAATCGGCCATAAATTTAAATTTCTGATCTTTGGCTTTAAGCTTGCGTCCGAATTTCTCCTCCATTGACCTGTCGCTCATATATGTAATATGGCCTATCATGCGCGCAACAGCAAGCCCGCGCTCAGGAATTGCCTTACCATAATAATTACCCTCGTTCCAGGCAGTATCAGCCATTACAGCCTGTCTGCCAACCTCATCAAACGCGATCTGCTGCGGAGAATGTTTAAGCGCGGTTGCTATGGGTATTGCGCTGTGCACATGTTTTGGGTATGAACTGACCCACTGCAAAACCTGCATCCCTCCCATTGACCCGCCAACGGCGCAAAGAAGTTTCTTTATGCCAAGATAGTCTATAAGATATTTCTGGGCCTTTACCATATCAGCTATGGTTATCGTCGGAAAATCAAGCGCGTAGGGCGCGCCGGTTTTAGGATTTATTGAAGACGGGCCTGTGGAACCCTTGCAGCCGCCTAAGACATTTGAACAAATAACAAAATATTTATTCGTATCAAGCGCCTTGCCCGGGCCAATCATATCATTCCACCAGCCCGGCGATTTATCGCCTTCGTGAAAACCGGCTGCATGCGCATCGCCTGAAAAAGAATGACCCACAAGTATGGCATTTGATTTTTCGCTATTTAAACTGCCATATGTTTCGTAGGCAAGCGTAACCGGGCCAATAGCCCCGCCTGACTCCGGCTTAAACTCATCCGGAGGATTGGCAAACGTAAAATATTCTGTTTTTACAATACCTATCTCTTTATCTTTTCCCATTTTATACACCTCTACCAAAGACCGCCCCGGGCTCGGTCTTTGGGTTACTTCGCGTATTCCTCAAAAAGCCATGTTGAAAGATAACGTTCGCCTGTATCAGGCAACACCACCACTATTATTTTTCCTTCTGATTCCTTGCGCTTTGCCACTTCAAGGGCCACCCACAAGGCCGCGCCGCTTGTGATATACCGGCAAATATGCCTTCCTGCCTTGCCAGATTTTTCGCGGCCCCTGCGGCATCTGTGTGTTTAACTGTTATAAGCTCATCTATTATTTTCTGATTGAGCGCGCCCGGTATAAAACCGGCGCCAATACCCTGTATCTTATGCGATCCGGGCTTATTGCCTGAAAGAATGGCTGATTCAACCGGTTCAATGCCTATAATCTTTACAGATGGCTTTCTTTTTTTAAGCACTTCACCCACTCCGGTTATTGTACCACCAGTTCCTATTCCTGCAACAAAAATATCCACTTTGCCTTCTGTATCATTCCATATCTCTTCTGCGGTGGTTTTTCTGTGTATGGCGGGATTTGCAAGATTGTTAAATTGCTGAGGAATAAAACTGTTTGGCGTTTTCTTTGCAAGCTCCTCTGCCTTATCAACCGCGCCTTTCATACCTTTTGAGCCTTCTGTTAAAACAACCTCTGCTCCCAATATCTTTAAAAGCTGCCTGCGCTCTGTGCTCATAGTATCAGGCATTGTCAGTATAAGTTTATATCCTTTTGCCGCAGCGACAAATGCAAGGGCTATGCCTGTATTTCCAGAGGTCGGCTCAATGATAATTGAATCTTTTTTTTAGCAGCCCTTTTTTCTCGGCATCCTCTATCATTGCGACGCCGATACGGTCTTTTACGCTTGAAAGCGGATTAAAAAACTCAAGCTTTGCAAGTACCATTGCCTTAAGGCCTTTGATTAATTTATTTATTCTAACCAAAGGCGTATTGCCTACGGTCTTGGTAATGTCAGAGTATATATGCCCCATATTAAACCCCCTTTAACGCCTGATCAATATCAGCGATAATGTCGTCGACGTTCTCTATGCCTATTGACAACCGCACAAAATCAGGCGTCACGCCTGTTGCAAGCTGTTCTGCTTCCGAAAGCTGCTGATGCGTGGTTGTTGCCGGGTGTATTGCCAGGCTTTTTGCGTCGCCTATATTGGCAACGTGCGAAACCAACTGCAGCGAATCAATAAATTTCCTGCCTGAAGCCGCGCCGCCTTTTATGCCAAAACCTATAAGAGCGCCTGCGCCTTTCGGCAGGTATTTTTTTACCCTTTCTTTTTGGGGGCTGTCATCAAGGCCTGGATAATTTATCCAGCTGACCTTGGAGTGTTTTTTTAAATACTTTGCAACTGCCAAGGCATTTTCGGAATGCCTTACTATCCTTAAATGAAGCGTTTCCAGGCCCTGCAAAAATAAAAACGCGTTAAAAGGCGACAAGGCCGGGCCAAGATCTCTTAAAAGCGTAACCCTTGCTCTTATAATGTATGCTATATTGCCAAGGGATTTTAACGCCTCGACAAAATTTATACCGTGGTAACTCGGATCGGCCTCTGCTATTAAAGGAAATTTGCCGTTGGTCCAGTCAAATTTTCCTGAATCAACTATAATGCCTCCTATGGATGTGCCGTGGCCGCCGATAAACTTGGTGGCTGAATAAACAACTATATCAACACCGTGGTCGATAGGCCTTAATAAATAAGGAGAAACCGTATTATCCAGCACAAAAGGAATGCCATTTTTATGCGCTATCTTTGATATGCCCTCAAGGTCGCTGACATTTAACTTAGGATTTCCTATGGACTCGGCATAAACCGCCTTTGTTTTTGGCGTTATCGCTGCTTCAAACGCCTTTAAATCGTCTGACTTTACAAAATTCACCTTAATGCCGAGCCGCGCGAATGTATAATGAAACAAATTATACGTTCCGCCATAAAGGTTGTCGGCTGATACGATTTCATCGCCTGCCTGCGCGATATTTAAAAGCGCAAGCGTAATGGCGGACTGGCCGCTTGCAACTGCCAGGGCGCCTACGCCGCCATCTAAGGCGGCGATGCGTTTTTCAAGCACATCCGTAGTCGGATTCATTAACCTTGTATATATATTACCAAATTCCTTGAGCCCGAAAAGATTAGCCGCATGCTCTGTGCTTTTAAACTGGTATGATGTTGTCTGGTAAATCGGCACAGCGCGCGAACCTGTTGTAGGATCCGCCTCCTGGCCGCCATGCAATAAAATACTCTCTGCCTTTAACTTACTGTCTATCTTGCTCATTTTTTATCTCTCCTTATATATGATATACTGCTGCTTCTTCTTTGTGATGTTTTGCTTTTTTTACCAAATCTTCAAATGTCACATTATCAATTATATCCTTTGTTGCCTTGGCAACGTCCTGCCAGATCTTTTTGAAAGTGCATCTATACAGGTCTTTACAGCCTGTGTACCTTTTATCTGTACAGGCAATGGGCTCAATGGGGCCGTCAATAAATCTCACCACATCCCCTACCCGTATATCAGCAGGCGGCTTTGCCAAAGAATACCCGCCCACCTTGCCGCGTTTTGACTCAACAAACCCGCCTCTTTTTAAATCAAGCAAAATCTGCTCCAGAAACTTGACCGGCGCATCGATACGCTCGCCGAGATCGTGTATGGTAGCAACGCCTGAACCGTAATGGATGGCAAGGTCCAAAATTGTCTTTAATGCGTAATCGCCTTTGTAGGTTATCCTCATATCTATTCCCTATAATCTCTATCGTTATAGTAGAGTATACCATAAAATAAAGATCTGTCAAGCAAAATCTTGCCGATCAGGCAGTTTAGATTTTGCTTGATCCTGAGGCCTGTCAGGCCGAAGGATCTTTCTTGCATATTTTATATTAGGCAAACAATACAAAAATGTGCTATAATTACGCCCATGCAGATAACTATAGAAAAAATCGTTTACCCCGGTAAAAGCATGGCTCGCGTTAATGAAAAAGTCATTTTCACAGATGAAGGCCTGC
>Ga0210056_1000536_pt1 | contig 31717 bp, 25 predicted proteins | sample CryGeyCG2014_080_2_FD_183965 | JGI IMG/M metagenome (GOLD analysis project Ga0210056, IMG submission 183965) | Groundwater microbial communities from aquifer - Crystal Geyser CG07_land_8/20/14_0.80 (SPAdes) (version 2) | ecosystem: Environmental > Aquatic > Deep subsurface > Groundwater | place...
ATTGAAATAGAATTTCAATCCTAAGAATATCTCTACCTAAAATATCTAACAAAGAGTAAGAAAAATCTTTTTATCAGTCCTGTCTTTTCAGCTAAAAATTCGAACTTGTCATACTGGGTTTGGTAGTTGTTGACATTCAGTGAAATATTTGCTATTTTTAATTTATCATTGTGAAACGCTTAATCTCCCAAATTTTGGCTGGAATTTTAGGATTGTATTTAGCCAAAAAATTTATTCCCGATGTTCAATTTAGTGGAAATTGGCAATTTTTAGTTTTGACCGGACTGGTTTTGGGCTTGATTAATTTTTTTATTAAACCAATCCTGAAAATCATTACCCTTCCTATCAGAATTTTCACTTTCGGTCTTTTTAGCTTAGTTATAAACATGGGGATGATTTGGATTGTCACTCGTTTTTTTCCTCAACTTAAAATTTCGACAATTTTTGCCCTTTTTCTAACCAGTGTCATTGTCTGGGGATTAAATTTAATTTTCCCTCTTTTTCTTCCTAAAAAATGATGGAAAAATTTTTACCTATTGCTCAAATTATTGTTTCCATTTTTTTAATTTTGCTCATCATTTTACAACAAAGAGGGGGAGGTTTGGGTTCAATTTTTGGTGAAGGTGGTTTTTACACAAAAAGAAGAGGAGTCGAGAAAAAAATTTTTTGGGCAACAATAATTTTTGGAATTCTCTTCATTATTTTGGCTATTCTCAAACTGATCTCTCGATGAAACTCTTGAATTTAGAAATCAAAAAATGGCCCTCGAAAAGCCAATGGCGGCAGTTCTTTAGAATTTTAACTAAAAGTGAGAAAATTTTATTTTTCCTTTTTTTCTTTTTAGCCTTAGGGTCTTTGATTTTTCTCTTAATTAATTTTTATTTTGAAAATACCGAAATTAAACCGGCCCGAGGTGGAAATTTTGTTGAAGGAGTAATTGGTTCCCCCAGATTTATTAATCCTCTTTACGCTCCTCTCAATGAGGTTGATCAGGACTTAACCGAACTCTTGTTTTCCGGCTTAATGAAATATAATGAAAAAGGTGAAATTATCCCTGATTTAGGTCAATGTGAAATTAAAGAAGAGGGAAAGGTTTACGAATGCTATTTAAAAGAAAATATTTTTTGGCATGATGGCGAAAAATTAACAGCCGACGATGTAATCTTTACAATAAAAATAGTTCAAGATCCTGCCTACCAAAGCCCTCTGAGAGTTAATTGGTTAGGAATTGAAGTTGAAAAAATTTCTGATCTGGCTGTTCGTTTTAAATTAAAAAATCCCTATCCCCCATTTTTGGAGTATCTCACCATAAAAATCTTACCAAAACATATTTGGGAAAATGTTTCGGCTCAAAGCTTTGCTCTATCAGATTATAATTTAAAACCCATTGGACCCGGTCCCTATCAATTCAAAGAACTAAAGAGAGATGAATTTGGCAAACCGATTTCTTTAACTTTAATTTTGAATCCCCGCTATTTCGGGAAAATTCCAAATTTTTCTCAAGTTACTTTTAGATTTTTTGAGAAAGAAAAGGATTTGATTTTAGCTTATCAAGCAAAAGAAATTCAGGGATTTTCTCTTCTCGATCCCAAATTATTAAATGAACTTTGTTGCCATTTTGCATTTTCTTTACCAAGATATTTTGCTATCTTTTTTAACCCGGGAAAATCAAAGGTTTTGGCTGAAAGGGAAGTCAGAGAGGCCTTAAATTATGGAACTAATAAAAAGGAAATCTTAGAGAAAGTGATAGAAAATCAAGGTGAGGTTGTTGATTCGCCTATTTTGCCTGAAATTTATAATTTTGCCCAACCTAATAAAACCTATCAGTTTGATTTAGAAAAGGCAAAAGAAATTTTAGATAAAGCCGGTTTTAAGGAAAACGAGGGAGGAAAAAGAATAAAAACATTAAAAACAGAGTTAGAGTTTCAGTTCCAAAGCGATTTAAAAACAGGTTCAAGGGGAAAAGAGGTCGAAGAACTTCAAAAATGTCTGGCTAAAGATCCGGAAATTTATCCTACGGGTGAAATCACTGGCTTTTTTGGAAACTCGACAAAAGAAGCAGTAATTTTGTTCCAAGAAAAATATAAAAAAGAAATTTTAGAACCCTGGGGATTTGAAAAAGGAACCGGACTTGTCAGCAAAACGACCCGAGATAAATTAAATGAAATCTGTTTTGAAAAGCCGGTAGAGACCTTGCCCCTTTCATTCACTTTAGTCACCGTTGAGCAACCATTTTTAATTGAGATGGCAAATTTATTAAAAGAGCAATGGAAAACCTTAGGAGTTGAAGTTAATATCCAAACTTTTGATCTGCCAACCTTAGAAAGAGAAATTATCAAACCGAGAAATTATGAGGCCCTTTTGTTTGGTCAGGTTTTGGGCTCTATTTTGGATCCTTATCCCTTTTGGCATTCTCTCCAAAAAATAGATCCGGGTTTAAACTTAGCTTTATATGAAAATAAAGAAGTTGATAAATTACTTGAAGAAGGAAGAAAAACCCAAGATCTAATTGAGAGAAAAAAAATTTATGAAGAATTTCAAAATCTTCTCATTGAGGATAGCCCGGCGGTGTTTCTTTTAAATCCCGATTATATTTATTTTGTTTCTCCGGAAATTAAAGGAATCAAAGAAGGATTGATTGTTGATCCTTCGAAAAGATTTTCTCAAATCGAAAATTGGTATATCAAAACAAAAAGAGTATGGAAATAATATCATTCTAACATTTTAGCATTTAAACATTTTAACATTATGAATTACAATTTTGTTAAAATGTTAGGATGTTAATATGAAAAAAACCGATGTCCGTTATTTAGATGATATGCGAATGGTCCTTTATGATAAAAAGTGGGCGAAAAAGGCTCCTGATTTAGAACTTTATTATATGTATCGGGGGATTAAAAAAAAGAATGGATTAAGATATGACATTACAATAATTCCAGCTCGAATGCTAGGAAAAGAATTTGTTAAAACTAAAGGGCACGAACATTCTAAGAATTACGGGGAAGTTTACACTGTTTTAGAAGGGCAAGCGATCTATTTGATGCAAAAATGTAAAGGAAAAGAAATTGAAGATGTTTATGCTGTGAAGGCGAAAAAGGGTGAGGCAGTAATCGTTCTTCCTCATTACGGACATGTTACGATAAATCCCTCTAGGAAAGATCTAAAGGAAGCAAACTGGTGTTCCGAAAATTGCCAAAACACATATGAATTATTTAAGAAAATGCAAGGGGCTTGTTATTTTTATACCAAATCTGGCTGGATTAAAAATAAAAATTATAGAAAAATTCCCGAGCTTCGTTTCGAAAAACCTCTCAAGAAAATGCCAACTAATTTAGATTTTTTAAAGCGGGACGTACAAATTTTTCGCTAAAATTTTACGTCCCAGCAACGTTGAAATTTTATTTGAAAATTTCTTACGTTGCGGGCATGGCGGAATTAGAAGTCGCATACGGTTCAGAGCCGTATAACCGAAAGGTTGTGGAGGTGCAAGTCCTCCTGCCCGCACCACTGCACACTTCGTGCTTAATCAATAATCTGTAATTAATAAGACATAATTTTGATTTTTAATCTTTAACGGTCATTATATATTATTAATTTTTAATTATTATTTTTTCTATGGCTAAACAAAAACAACAAAATCTTCGAATTGTTCCTTTGGGTGGTCTTGGTGAAGTAGGTCGGAATATGATGCTTTTGGAATACGGAAGGAAAATTTTAATTATTGATTTGGGTTTTAGGTTGCCGGAAGAAAATATGCCGGGAATAGATTATATAATTCCCAACATTAATTATTTGAAAGGAAGAGAAAAAGATACTTTGGGAATTTTATTCACCCACGGCCATTACGACCATATTGGCGCTGTCCCCTATTTAATTGAAAAATTAGGAAATCCAGAAATTTTTGCCTCCCCCCTCACCCGAGGAATTATTTTAAAAAGACAGGATGATTTTCCCAATCAGCCAAGATTAGAAATTAATGAAATAAAAGACGGCTCAATAATTAGATTGAGTCCTTTTAAAATTGAGTTTTTCAAAATTAACCACAACATTCCTGATAATTTAGGCCTCTTTATCGAAACACCGATAGGCAACATTTTGCACACTTCGGATTTTAAATTCGATCCAGCCCCGGTCAATGATTTACCAACCAACTTCCAAAAGTTGAGAAGACTGGCCAAAAGAAAAATTTTGCTCTTAATGTCGGACTCTACCGGTGCCGAAGAAGACGGTCATTCCCTTTCAGAAAAGGAGATTTTGAAGAATTTAGAGGAAATTTTTAGAGAAGCCAGGGGCAGAATTATTGCCGCTACTTTCGCTTCTCTAATCAATCGAATTCAGCAAATTATCACTTTATCAGAAAAGTTTGGCCGAAAAGTAGTTTTGGAAGGATATTCAATGAAAACAAACGTCGAGATTGCCAGAAATCTGGGTTATATCAGATTAAAAAAGGGGGCGTTAATTAACTCAAAAGAAATTGAAAATTATCCTGATTCCAGAATTACTATTTTAGGTACCGGTGCCCAAGGTGAAGGCTCGGCTGTTTTGATGAGAATTGCTAATAAAGAACACCGCTTTATCCGTTTAAGAAAGGGGGACTCGGTTATCCTTTCCTCTTCGGTCATTCCCGGCAATGAAAGAACTGTCCAGGTTTTAAAGGATGAAATTTTGAGACAAGGGGCAATGGTTTTCCACTATCAGATGATGGATATCCATGCCGGCGGTCACGCCCAAAAGGAAGAGTTAAAAGAAATGATAAAAATTATGAGACCGCGTTTTTTCTTGCCAATCCACGGTCAGTATTCAATGTTAGTTTCCCATGCCAATTTAGCCCAAAAAATGGGAATACCAGAAAAAAATATTGCCGTGGCTGAAAATGGACAAATTGTTAATTTAAGTCGGCAGCGAATCTTGGTTGAAAAAACCGAAATCCCTTCAAATTATGTAATGGTTGATGGTTTGGGAATTGGTGACGTAGGAGAAGTAGTCTTAAGGGATAGGCAAATGCTAGCCAAGGATGGAATGTTTGTCATTGTGGCAGTAGTCGACAGACAAACTGGAAAAGTCAGGGGTTCTCCTGATATAATATCAAGAGGATTTGTTTATCTCAGAGAGTCAAAAGAGTTATTAAAAGAAACAAGGAGAAAGGTCATTGGAATTATCCATAAAACTACTGGTTCTGGCGGTGCCGTCAATTGGGTTTATGTCAAAGATGAAATCAGAAATAAAATTGGCCAATTTCTCTTTTCCAGAACCCAAAGGAGGCCGATGATTTTACCAGTGGTAATAGAAGTTTAATCGTTGACAATCTTTATTTGAAGTTATATAAAGAAATATATGAAAAACTATCGTTTCTCAATCGCAATCGAAAAAGATCAAGATGGCTATTTTGCTTTTTGCCCAGAACTTCAAGGATGTTATGCTCAGGGCGATAATTATGAGGAGGCTCTAAAAAATATCAAAGACGTTATTCGCTTACATGTAGAAGATAGAATCGAAAGCGAAGAAGAAATCCCCCAACTTGATTCAATCAGTCTAACTACTTTAGAATTTGCAATATGAGTGAAAAATTACCAAGAGTAACGGCCAAAGAAGTAGAAAGGGCAATAATCAAAATAGGATACCAAGCAAAAAGGCAAAGTGGAAGTCACAGGATCTATAAAAATTCTGAAGGAAAAAGAATAACACTTCCGATCCATTCAGAAAAAATTATTCATCCAAAAATTATAAAGAGAATTTTAATTGAAAATAACTTAACGGTGGAAAAATTTAAAGAGCTGATGAGGTAATAAATGTACCGATTCTTGACAAGGATTTGTGGTTAATATAATCTTTAAATTAAATAATATGAATATAAATTTATCCAAGAATTCAATGGCTCAGTGGTGGTGGATTTTGCCTTCTTTCTGGCAAAATCCAGCTTTGACTTGTTTATAAATTAATAATTATTAGTTAATAATTATTTCTCCTCTCTGGATTTTGCCAAAGGGGATTTTTAATTTTATGAAAAGGAAAATAAAAATAATTGGGCTTTTAGGAGGAATAGGTCCCGAAGCGACTGGGGAGTTTTATTTGTTTTTAATTAAGAAATTTCAAGAGAAAAATTTGATCCGATCGAACAAAGACTATCCTCGAATCATCATAAATAGTATTCCTGCCCCTGAATTGATTTACGAAAATGTCCATGAAAAGAGTTTAGGGCCTTATATTAAAGGATTGAAAGATTTAGAAAAAATCGGCGCCGATTTTATTGTAATGATATGCAATACTATTTATCTATTCTATGAAAGATTGCAAAGAGAAATTAGAGTTCCGATATTAAATCTAAGAAAAGAGGTTAAAAAATATCTTTTAAAGAAGAATATAAAATCTATTATTGTTTTGGGATCTCCTAAAGTAATGAAAGAAGGATTATATAAATTTGATGAAATAAAGTATGTCATTTTAAGTAATGAGGAAATAAAAAAGTTATCGAAGGCGATCTTTAATTTTAACAGGGGATTTGCTAAACTTAAACAAAGAAGAATTATAACGAAAATTGCTAAGAAATATTTAAATCAAGGTGTTGAGTCAATAATTTTAGGATGCACTGAGATAGCCGTAATGTTAAAAGACGATGATGTACCAAAAATAAATCCAATGGACATTTTAGCAGAGGCAATTATAAAAGAATTAATTAAATAATATGAGAATTTTTAGCGGCGTTAGGCCAACCGGAGAATTGCATATCGGAAATTATTTAGGGGCAATCAAACAATGGATTGAACTTCAGGAAAAAGCTGAATGTATTTTTTGTATTGTTGATTTACATGCTATCACTACTCCTTTTAATCCCAAGGAAATGCAAAGAAAGATTTTAGATACAGCTAATGTTTATCTGGCTACTGGTTTAGACCCCGGAAAATCAATTATTTTTGTTCAGTCCCAGGTCAAAGAACATGCTGAATTGGCTTGGTTATTAGGAACAATTACTCCTTTGGGAGATTTAAAAAGAATGACCCAATTCAAAGAAAAGAGTAAAGAACACCCGGAATACATCAATGCCGGATTATTAAATTATCCTCTTTTGATGGCAGCCGATATTTTACTTTATCAAACCGATTTGGTTCCAGTAGGAAAAGACCAAGCACAACATGTCGAATTAACAAGAGAAATTGCCCGAAAGTTCAACAGAATGTTTGGAAAAACTTTTAAAATTCCTGAGGTTTTATTGTCCGAAGGCAAAAAAATTATGTCCTTGCAGGACCCAAATAAAAAAATGTCAAAAACTGGCGACCCTAAAGGTTGCGTTGAATTGTTTGACGAGCCAGAAATTATCAAGAAAAAAATAATGAGTGCCGTTACTGATTTAGGAAAGGAAATAAAATATGACCAAATTAAAAAACCAGGGATTTCTAACCTTTTGACAATCTATAGTTTGTTTAGCGGAAAGACAATTGGAGATTTGGAAAAAGAATTCAAGGGAAAGGGCTACGAAGAATTTAAAAAATCCCTAATTGAAATTTTAATAAAATCTCTAAAACCTTTCGGAGAAAAAAGAAAAAAGCTTCTCAAAAAAGAGGTCTATGTTAAAGAAACCTTAGAAAAGGGAGCTGAAAGGGCAAGAAAAATTGCTAAATTGACAATGGCCGAGGTTCGAAAAAAAATGGGCCTCATTTAATCTTTTTTTCTTTTTTTATAGTAGTCAATTAAAAACTTAGTTAACAATTCTCCACCCAATTCTCCCGGTTTGTGTTCGATGAAATATTCTGCCTGAACCCTGTTTGGTTCTACCGTAACTCCTTTACCAAATTGAAGCATTTCTGCGTCGTTATAATTATTTCCAGTGGTCATTATTTGTTTTGGGTCAATTTTAAGATACTTAGCTAAATTAATAATCCCCTGCCCCTTGGTCATTGCTTTATTCCCTATATCATAACCCTCATTGGTCCAAAGGCAATATAATTTCTTCTCTTTGTCCATTCGTTTCACCAAATTTGGTATTTCCTCCATCTGATCACAGTGGGGAGTCAAAATAAACAGTTTTGGCTCAAATCCTCTTATTCTTTTATCAATGGCCATCATTGACTTAATTTTTTCTTTAATATCCCTTAACTTATTAAAATAGCTATTAGGATAAATACGGTGAATAATCTTGCCGTCCAACCAGATTATATTACCATTTTCCGCTTGCAAAATGATACTTTGGTCGAAAATTTCATTAACCAAGCTTCTGAGATATAAAACATTTCTGCCTGAGGAAAAATTTAATCTTACATATTTTTTGAGCTCTTTTAAATTTTTTACAAAAGCTGGGGATAATTGTTTTGATTTCATATAAAGCTCGGTGCCGTCTTGATTCTCTCTTAGTTCTGTACCGGTCGGTATAATTACTCCGTCTATATCAAAAGTGACAACTTTTATTGCCTCCAATTCTTTTTTTGTTATTTCTTTCAATTCTTTCATAATTTAGAAATTTTAAAAATTGACCGCGAGTTAAATTTATTATAATCTATTCTTATGAGCTTTTCAATTGGCATTGTAGGCCTGCCCAATGTGGGAAAATCCACTCTATTTAAAGCCCTGACACGACAAAGGGTTGATATTGCTCCTTATCCTTTCACCACTATTAATCCCAATATCGGTAAAGTTTTTGTTCCTGATGAAAGATTAGAAAAAATTGCCCAAATTATCAAACCAGAAAAAATCACTCCCACCACCATTGAGTTCATCGATATTGCCGGATTGGTAAAGGGGGCCCATAAGGGCGAAGGTTTGGGAAATCAGTTCTTGGCCCAAATTAGAAATTGCGATGCCATCGTAGAGGTAATCAGGGCTTTTTCCACTTCTGCCCAAGGCTACGGCGGACCCCCCGCCACAACTCCAAAAGCCGGAAGTGAAAACAGGGAAGATAAAAAACTTCAGTATCAGCTCTGGGAACTTCCTAATCCTGAGAGGGATTTGGAAATCGTCGAAATCGAACTATTAATGAAGGACTTAGAAACGATTGATAAAATTTTGGCGAAATTAGAAAAAGAGGCAAAATCTGGAGATAAAGAGAAAAGTAAAAAATTTGACTTGCTGAAAAAAATTAAAGAAAATTTAGTTGAAGGAAAAAAGGTTTCTGATATTTCTTTTTCTGAAGAGGAAAACTCTCTCATTAAAGAATTTCAGTTTTTAACCCAAAAACCAATTATTTATTTGTTCAACACCGATAAGTCAAATGAATTTAAAATTGATGAGAAACTAAAATTGAAAGTTGATTCTCAGCATTTGATTTCCAATTTGAAATTTGAAGAGGAGGTTTCCGAGTTATCGGAAAGGGAAATCGAAGAATTAAAAATCAAACCCTTCCTTGATCAATTAATTTTAACCTGCTACAATACCTTAAATTTAATTACTTTTTTTACTATTGCCGGCGGTAAGGAAACCCGGGCTTGGACGATAAAAAAAGGAGTTTTGGCTCCGGAAGCTGGCGGAAAAGTTCATTCGGATTTTGAGAAAAAGTTTATCCGGGCTGAAATCACCCCCTGGCAAAAGTTAATAGAATTAGGGCCTTGGAAAAAAGCCAGAGAATTGGGCCAAATTAAAACCGTCGGTCGAGATTACCCGGTCCAAGACGGCGATGTTATCGAATTTAAGATCTAAAATACAAAGATGAAATCTTACGAATTAACATACTTAATTTCGCCTGACCTTTCGGAAGAGGAACTGAAGATTTTTCCGGAAAAAATTGATTCTTTTTTGCAAGAAGAGGGGGGCAAGTCGGAGGGTTTAAAATTACCCGTCAAAAAAAGGTTGGCCTATCCGATTAAAAAGAAAAACGAGGGCTATTGGGGAACTCTGAATTTTTATCTTTCACCAGAAAAATTAGAAAGTTTTGAAAAAAAATTGGCAAAAGAACCGAAAATTCTCCGCTATTTACTCTTAAGGGAGAGGTTGCCGAAAAAAATTGAAATTCTCCGAATCAGACCCAAAGCCAAGGCGCCAAAAGTAAAAAAAGAGAAAAAGGTCGAATTGGAAAAAATAGAGAAAAAATTAGAAGAAATACTTGGTGAATAAAATGAATCTTAATAAGGCATTTTTAATTGGTCGTTTGACTGGTGATCCTCAAACGAAAAGTTTGCCTTCCGGACAACAAGTTTGCAATTTTTCCATAGCCACTGATCGATTTTTTACTGATAAATCTGGTCAAAAACAACAGCAAGCTGATTTTCACAACATTGTCTTATTTGGAAGATTGGCTGAGATTGCCTCCCAATATTTAACCAGGGGATCTTTGGTTTTTATTGAAGGTAGAATCAGAACGAGAAATTGGCAAGATGGGACGGGAAATAAAAGATATCGAACTGAAATTGTAGCTGAAAGAATACAATTGGGACCGAAAGCGGCCGGAAAAGTGGTCCCGGAAGGAGCTCCATCTGAAGTTTCAAAAGAAGAAATTCCAATAATTGAAGAGGAGGGAGTCGATATAAAGGATATCCCGTTCTAATATAGAAGCCGAACAACGCCGATTGAGTACGCCAATTAAACGCTGATTTTTCGGCGTAGTTCAGCGTAGTTATCAGCGTAAAATCAGCTTCTATAAAAATGAATTGTTATTTTTGCCAAAAAGGAGTAGGAGAAATAGATTTCAAAAACACTGAACTTTTAAGAAGGTTTATTTCCGGTGTGGGTAAAATTAGACCAAGAAAAAAAACTGGCCTTTGCAGCCAACACCAAAGAAAATTAGCCAGAGCAATAAAAAGGGCTCGATTTTTGGGATTGCTTGCCTTCACTGAAAAATAGTATCCTTATTGTTTTGATTCCGAAACTAAGATTGCCTCTCTTATTTTATCAACGGTTTGAGGATTCTCTTTTAGAAATTTTTTACTGCCTTCCAAACCCTGTCCCAATTTTGCATTTTCAAATTCTAACCAGCTCCCGGTTTTTTTAATTACTCCGTTTTTAATCGCCGTATTCAAAAGATCGGCTAAATAAGAAATTCCTTCATTATAATAGATATCAAATTCAGTAGTTTTAAAAGGGGCTGCCACTTTATTTTTGACAATTTTGGCTTTAATTCGTGAGCCAATAATTTCCTCGCCGTGCTTTATTTGAGCTATTCTTCTTAAATCAATTCTAACTGAGGCATAAAATTTTAGGGCTAAGCCGCCAGGAGTTGTTTCGGGATTACCCCACATCACTCCGATTTTCATTCTGGTTTGATTCAAAAAAATGACTACTGTTTTTGTCTTGGAAATAATTCCGGAAAGCTTACGAAGGGCTTGCGACATCAAACGAGCCTGAAGACCAATTTGAAACTCTCCCATCTCCCCGGCAATTTCTGTTTGGGGAACTAAGGCCGCCACCGAATCAACCACAATAACATCGACTTCACCCGACCTGACCAAAGTTTCAACAATTTGAAGAGCTTGCTCTCCAGAATCTGGTTGAGAAATTAAAAGGTTCTCAATATTTACTCCGATGATTTTTGCCCAATCAGGGTCCAAAGCATGCTCAGCATCGATAAAGGCACCTACTCCTCCTTGTTTTTGAGCTTCAGCTAAAACATGAAGTGCCAATGTTGTATTATGATTAATGAATCCGTTGCCACAAAAAGTAGCATCTGAAGGAACAGTAAAATCTAAAACATAAGCGTGGGATTTTTGTTTTTTAGCCACTCTATCCCAAAAAAATCCTAAATTATATAAATTTTCTAATTCTTGATACTCTGGTAAATTTTGACCGTCAGAAAATCTTTTCAAAATTCTTTTTAACCGATCGTATGTAAGTTGAGAATATTTGTAAGTAGTAGGTAAATAATCATAAAAAATTTTCCAATCTTTTCGATTAGTAGGTCGGATTTTTTTCCGATAAGCTTCTAAAAACCGAGTTAACTTTTGATTAAGATTTGGAATTACATCTATGTTCGTCTGGAAATGTTTTATATTTTTACACCAGTTTTCTAAGTAGCCCTGTTTGTTTTTGTTGATAAACCCAATTTCTTTAGCAAAAACTTTTTTATCTTTCTGGTCTTGAATGTAAAAATAGTAATAATATTTTTTATAAATTTTATTGTAACGCGGGGTAATTCTGCCGACTATTCCAAAATTAAGTAAAATAATTTGGATCTGTTTAACTAATTTTTCTGACTTAGAACTGTATTCAATAGTGTGTCCATCCTTAGTGATACCGCCGTCAGCCTCAAAAAGTGCTTTAAGGAAATTGGCTACAATATTTTTAGGAGAACACATAATTGACCAAGGAATCTCTTTTTGTTCGGCTTTCCACCAACCAACTCCAGCATAGTGGAGAAAGGCTCTGGCTTTAGTATTGAAAATTGTTAATCGCTTAGTATCTTTAGTTCTTTTGTCTAGAATTATTTTAGGTTCCTCACCGAAGAGTTTAAGACAAATTTTCTTTAAATCGCTTTCAACTTTTTTATTCGCATCACTAATTTGAATATTATTTTTATTTAATCCTCTATTTCCACAGGTCCCATCGCCAATCATATAACCCATAAGTCTTGCTAATTCTTTTGTTATCTTGAATTTCTTAAAATTTTTCTTTGAGGTATTAAATTTCGATTTTATCTCTGGCCATACTCTTTCTTCAAAATCCGAGAGGCCCACCCCTTTTCCAAAACAATTCTGACCGCGCTGAATAGTTACATAATCAGTGGGTCGTAATTCATCTAATCTTTTAAACAAATAATTGCCGTTTTTATCTAAAACTCTAATTCGATGGTTTGGAGTGCCTTCTAGTTCATAGCTGTAATTCGTTTTAATTTTTATAGTTGGTTTTAAACCCCCATTATAAAAATGAGAGGTTTTTTCATAACTATGTTCTGAATATAAAAATATTTCCTTCTTTTGAAATTCAGGAATATTTAAGTTGCCAAAAACAGAAATTGGTAACATTCCCAATTCAGAAAAAATGATAGTATCCGATTTCACACATTTTCCTCCTCCCTCTGGACCATAAATTTCAATCACTCTTCCCCGGGGCACTCCTCCCACTCCCAAAGCCGTATCCAAAGAAATGGAACCAGTGGGAATCACATCGACATTAACCGGTCTGACCTCTTTCAATTTCATAATTGCTCCTTCGCCAAATTTTTGCTTTATTTGGCTGAGTGTTTCTTCTAAGGCCACTTTTTCAATCCTTCGACTTCGCTCAGGATTGTCCTGAGCCTGCCGAAGGACAATTTTTTTCTCTTTTTTTGCCATCTTATTTTATTCTACCATCTATGAAATTACGAAACAAGTACGAAAATACGAAAAAAATTTCGTAGGAAGATTTAAATTTTTTGCCAATCCTCCTCGTCTTTTTCTCCTTCTTCTTTAAAATAAACTTCCCGAGGCTTGGCTCCGTTTAAAGGACCTACCACTCCCCTTTCCTCTAACACATCAATTAATCTGGCCGCCCGGGCATAGCCAATTTTTAATCTCCTCTGCAAAAGGGAAGCCGAGGCCTTTCTGGCTTCAATCACAATTCTTTTGGCTTCTTCGTAAAGGGGATCTTCTTCGGTTTCGAAAAACTCGGTTTTTTCTTCAGGAAGCCGAATTAAATTTTCTTTTAAATCCTGGGCTAATTTATCTCCTACGATTTCCGATGGGACTTTTGATTTCAGCCATTTAACTACACTTCTCACTTCTTTTAAAGAAACGTAGGCGCCCTGGATTCTTTTTGGCTTCAAAGTTTCGGCTGAAATAAAAAGCATATCTCCCAAACCCAAAAGTTTCTCTGCCCCAGCTGCGTCTAAAACTGTTCTCGAATCAACTTGAGAAGCAACCTGAAAAGTTACTCTGGAAGTAATGTTGGCCTTTATCAAACCGGTAATTACTTCCACTGACGGTCTCTGAGTGGCTACTACCAAATGGATTCCCACTGCCCTAGCCAATTGAGCCAATCTGACAATCCCGGCTTCGACCTCTTTACCTTTGGCTGCTATTAAATCAGCCAGCTCATCGATAATTAAAATAATATAGGGCATCGGTTCGCTTTCGGTTTTAAAAGCCAATTCATTGAAACCGGTAAGATCCCTGACTTTTACCTCAGCCAAAACTTCAAATCTTCTCTCCATTTCTTTTGTTAACCACTGCAAAACACTCACCGTCCGATTAACGTCCAAAATCACCGGGCTAAGAAGGTGGGGCAAATCATTGTAGACCGGGAATTCGACTCTTTTCGGGTCAACCAAAATAAATCTCAGGATTTTTGGAGAATTGCGATAGATCAAATTTAAAATTAAACTGTTTAGGAAAATTGTTTTACCCGTGCCAGTGGAGCCTGCCACTAAAAGATGGGGCATTTTACCCAAATCAGCAAAAACTGGCAAGCCGGAAACATCCCTCCCTAAATTAATGGTCAAATTTGAAGCAGCCCCCTGGAAATTTGGGTCCTCGATGAGGTTTCTTAATCTCACCTTTGCCCTAACTTTATTTGGAACTTCAATTCCAACCAAAGATTTGCCGGGAATCGGGGCTTCAATCCGGATAGGATGGCTAGCTAAAGCCAAAGATAAGTTGTTAGATAAAGAAGTAATCTTGGATAGTTTTATTCCTTCGGCTGGTTTTAAAGTATACCGGGTGACCGTCGGTCCAATATTAATTTCTCCCATTTGGACTAAAATTCCAAAATTTTCTAAGGTTTTCTTAATGATGGCAGAGTTATTACGAATATCGCCGGAATGAGGAAGTTCCTGATCTTGATCTAATAAATCAAGGGGTGGGGGTTGATAAGAAAATGACGGAGTTTCTTTTTCCAAAATCGGCTTGCTTTTAAAGTCAACGGCTTCTTTAATCATCTCAAACTTTGGCAATTTTTCTATCTCTTTAATTTTCAATTTAGGTTCGACAATTTTTTTAAAAATTCTGGTGATCAAAGGTTTCTTAGTTTCTTCTTTCAAAACCGGTGCCAAAGGAATAGATTTTCTAAAAATCTGCCAAGCGATTAAAAAACCAGCCAAAATCAAAGCCCCAAAAATTATCTGGCTGACTAAAACGCTAAAAAAATTCAAAGGAAGCCAACCTAAAATAAGGCCTAAGTATCCACCTTTTAATTTTTCGAATGTCTCTAAAAGGCCGGAAATTCCTAAAACCAAAAATAGAATTGACAAAATAAGTGAATTTTTAAATTTCCAGTAGTCAGGATGAAAAATTGCCCAACCTAAAATAATGAGAAAAAAAGGGGTCAAAAAAGCCGTATTGCCCAACAATTTGAGGAGAAATTTTCTAAAAAGCATCTCTCCCCCAATTCCAGCTTTATTGAAAAAACTCAATAAAATCACCACTGAAATCAAAAACAAAAAAATTCCAAAAATTGTCCTTTTTGTTTGGGAGGATAATTTGAATCTTTGATGGGTCTCTTTTGATTTTTTTTGATTTTTAGCCATCTTCTTTATATTATACTATTTTTCACTATTTTTCCGGAATCCGGTACCGGCCGGAATCAATTTTCCAATAATCACATTTTCTTTTAAGCCGTGGAGTCTATCTTCTTTGCCTTCCAAGGCAGCTTTAATCAAAACCCTGGTTGTTTCCTGAAAAGAAGCAGCCGATAAAAAGGAATCGGAGGTTAAAGCGACCCGAGAAATCCCCAGCAAGATCGAATTTCCTTTAGCTGGTTCTTTCTTTTTCTCTTTTAATGTTTTATTCTCTTCCAAAAATCTCGTTCTCTCTACAATTTCACCGGGAACAAAAGAGCTATCACCGCCATCTTTAATTCTGATTCGAGAAAACATCTGACGAGTAACTATTTCTAAATGTTTGTCGTGAATGATGGCACCCTGAGAAACATAAATTCTTTGAATTTCTTTAATAACGTAGCGCTGGGTTTCGGTTTTGTCTCGGAGTTTTGAAACCTCTTTCAAATCTAAATTTCCTTCGGAAAGTTGTTGTCCTTTTTTCACTTCCTCGCCCTCCTTGACCCAGATTGCCATCCGGGGAGAGATTTTAAATTCTAAAACTTCGTTTTTCGAGTGAGGATTCCCCTTGGGTTTGATTCTAATTATTCGATCTTTTGTTATCTCAATAACCTTCCCATCGATCGGAGAAAGTGCCCCTTTTTCAACCAATGGCCGGGCTTCAAGAAGCTCTTCTACCCTCGGCAATCCAAAGGTAATATCACCACCCCCAGCCACCCCGCCGGTGTGAAAGGTTCTCAGTGTTAACTGGGTCCCTGGTTCGCCAATTGCCTGAGCGGCAATAATCCCCACTGCTTCGCCCAATTTCACCAATTGATTTGTTCCTAACTCCCAGCCATAACATTTTTGGCAAACTCCTCTTACCGACCGACAACTCAAAGGAGAACGAACTCTAATTTTCTCAATACCCAAGGAAATAATAGATTCGGCTTTCTCCCAATTAATAATTTCGCCTTTCTTTAAGATAACCTTTTTTTTATCTTTCCCCCCACTAAAACTTTTAGTGGGGGGTTTAACATCTTCCAAAACCATTCTCCCTAAAATTTTAAAAACGAAGTTTTGGCCAATTTCGTCAGCATCCTTTCTAAAAATTTCAATTCCTTGCTTATCACCGCAATCTTCTTCAGAAATTATCACCTCATGGGCAACATCAACTAATCTTCGAGTCAAATAACCGGCCATAGAGGTCCGCAAGGCAGTATCAACTGTTCCCTTTCTTGCTCCGTGAGTAGAAATAAAGTATTCCAAAACATCAAATCCTTCTTTATAAGAACTTTTAATTGGAAGTCTGATTATTTCTCCCAAGGGATTAATTACTAAACCCTTCATTCCACACATTTGAACCGGTTGGGCCCAAGATCCCCGAGCTCCGGAGTCAACAATTGAGAATACCGGACCTTCGGGGGGCAGAGATTGAGGAACAACTTTTTCAATTTCTGATTTCGCTTTTTGCCAAACTTCGATTGTCTTGGAATATTTTTCTTCTTCGGTTAAAAGACCTTTTCGAAAGTCACTTTCGATCGCTTCAATTTCCCCATCGGCTTCTTTCACAATCTTTTCTTTTTCGGCTGGAATTTTTAGATCATCAATCCCCCAAGAGGGACCTAACAAGGTTGCATACTCAAACCCCAAATCTTTAATTTTATCTAAACTTTCGACTGCCTTCTCTCGTCCGTAATCGGCAACAATTTCGTTAATAATTTTTTCTAATTTCTTGGAGTTTATCAGTTCGTTAACAAAAGGGTGGCCTTCGGGAAGAGTTTGGTTAAAAATAATTCTTCCAACCGAAGTTTCTAAAAATTGAGAATTTTTCATTCTCGCTTTAATTTTGGCTCTTAAATCAATCAGACCGAATTCATAAGCCAAAGAGGCCTCTTGAAAATTAGCAAAAATTTTTCCTTCTCCTTTTGCCCCCTCTTTAATTATTCTGGTTAAAAGATAACAGCCAAGAATAATATCTTGAGTAGGAGTAACAACCGGCAGCCCGGTAGCTGGTTTCAAAAGGTTCAGGGTAGAAAACATTATTTCTCTGGCTTCTCTCTGAGCTTCTTCAGAAAGAGGTAGATGAACTGCCATTTGGTCACCGTCGAAATCGGCATTAAAGGCTCGACAAACTAAAGGATGAACTTCAATTACCTCTCCTTCAATGAGACGGGGTTCAAAAGCCTGAATTCCCAGACGATGGAGGGTAGGAGCTCGATTCAATAAAACTAATTTATTTTTAACCACTTCCTCTAAAATTGCCCAAACTTCTTCGCTTTCTTCATCAACGAATTTTGAAGCTGCCCTGACATTGTATGCCAATTCTTTTTCCAGAATTCCTTTGATAACAAAAGGCTTAAATAACTCCAAAGCCATTTCTTTGGGAAGACCGCACTGATTAAGTTTTAATTCCGGTCCGACGACGATTACCGAACGACCGGAATAATCTACTCTTTTTCCCAAAAGATTTTGTCTGAAACGACCCTGTTTTCCTTTAAGCATATCAGCCAGAGATTTTAAAAGTCGCCTCCCTCCGGTGGTGGCTTTAGTAATCACTCCTTTTCTCATACCGTTATCAATTAAAGCATCGACCGCCTCTTGAAGCATCCTTTTTTCATTCCTGACAATGACCTCTGGGGCATTAATTTCCAAGAGGTATTTAAGGCGGCTATTTCTGTTGATCACTCTTCGATATAAATCATTTAAATCTGAAGAGGCATACCTTCCTCCATCTAACTGAACCATTGGTCTTAAATCCGGAGGTAAAACTGGTAAAACTGTTAAAAACATCCATTCGGGCCTTATCTTGGCATTGAGCATTGATTGAAAAACCTTTAATCTTCGGAGAATTTTTCTTCGGTTAGCGGCCAGCGTCTCCTTAAGTTCTTTTTCCATTTTATCAATTTCAGCTTTCAAATCGATTTTTTCAAAAATTTTTCTCAAGGTTTCGGCTCCGGTACCGGCTTCAAAAATTTGACCGTATTTGAAAGAAAGCTCGTGGTATCTTACTTCCGAGAGAACCCTCAGGGGTTGTAAATTCAAAACTTCTTCCCTGGCCCGGTCCCTAGCTGATTTTAATTCTTCAATTACTGTCTTTAACTCCTTTTTATTTTTGCTCTTTGCTCTTTGAGTTTTGCTCTTTGATTTGTATTCTTTTTCAATCTCTAACAAAATTTTTTTCTTACCCTCTTGGTCAACTTTGGTAATGATATAGGCGGCAAAATAAATTACCCTCTCCAATTTTGGTAGAGAAATATCCAAAACCATTCCCATTCTGGAAGGAACTCCTCTCAAAAACCAAATGTGAGAGACCGGACAGGCTAATTTAATATGTCCCATCCTTTCTCGTCTGACCAAGGATTTGGTGACTTCCACCCCGCAACGATCGCAAACGATGCCTTTATAGCGAATCCTCTTGTATTTACCGCAATAACATTGATAATCTTTGGTTGGCCCAAAAATTCTCTCGCAAAATAAACCATCCTTTTCCGGACGCTGAGTCCGGTAGTTTATGGTTTCAGGTTTGGTCACCTCACCATGGGACCAGGCCAAAATTTCCTCTGGCGAGGCTAATTTTATTTTTATTGATTGGAGATCGGTTACTCTCATTTTATCGATACTAATATACGAATCGATACTAATTATACGAATATTCGTATCATTTGTATGTATTAGTATATTGGTATCGCGTTATTCTGGGGGTTTTTCTTTAATTTCAATATTCAAACCCAAGGCTTTCAACTCATTAATTAATAAATTCAAAGAGGCCGGGACATTGGGATTTTGGATTGGCTCCCCTTTTAAAATGGCTTGATAGGCTGAGGCCCGACCCTGAACGTCGTCAGATTTAATGGTCAACATTTCTTGCAAAGTATGGGCTGCCCCGTAACCTTCCAAAGCCCAGACTTCCATTTCTCCAAATCTCTGACCACCGAATTGGGCTTTTCCGCCCAAAGGCTGCTGGGTAATAAGAGAATAGGGACCGATACTTCTAGCATGAATTTTATCTTCAACCATATGGATTAATTTCATCAAATACATATAACCGACAGTAATTTTTTCCGGAAAAGGAAGGCCGGTTCTGCCATCAAAAAGTAAAACTTTGCCATTTTCCGAAAAGCCGGCTTTTTTAAGTTCTTCTTTAATTTCAGCCTCGGTGGCTCCGGCTAAAGATGGGGAGATGGCAATATAACCTAATTTTTTAGCGGATAGACCCAGGTGGGCTTCTAAAACTTGTCCCAGATTCATTCTCGAGGCAATACTTAAGGGATTTAAAATAATATCTACCGGAGTTCCATCTTCCAAAAAAGGCATATCTTCAATTGGTAAAACCTTTCCAATCACTCCTTTATTACCGTGACGACCGGCTAATTTATCACCGGCTTGAATTTTCCTCATTTCAGCCACTTGGACATCAATTCTTTTGATCACCCCGGGTTCCAACTGGTGACCTAAATCTCTGGAAAAAATTTTGACATTAATCACTCTTCCTCTTTTCCCGTGCTCCATTACTAAAGAGGTGTCTTTAACTTCCCTGGCTTTTTCCCCAAAGATGGCTCTCAATAATCTTTCTTCGGATGTTAAATCTACTTCCCCTTTTGGAGAAATTTTGCCAACCAAAATATCGTTGGGACCAACTTCGGCTCCAATTCTAACTAAACCTTCTTCATCTAAATTTCTCAGTTTTTCTTCGGAAACATTGGGGATATCAGAGGTGGTAATTTCTGGACCTAATTTTGTTTCCCTGACATCGCAAATAAAATCTTCGATATGGATGGAAGTGAAGGCATCGTCCCTGACCAATCTTTCGGAAATCAAAATAGCATCTTCGAATACCCCTCCCCGCCAGGAAATGAAGGCAGCCAAGACATTTCGCCCCAAAGCTAAATGGCTCTGATGAATTCCTCCGCCATCGGTCAAGGCATCTCCCTTTTTCACTAAATCTCCTTTTTTTACTAGGGGTTTTTGATGAAAGCAGGTGAATTGATTGGTTTGAAGGAAGGTTTGTAAAAAGTAGGTTTTTTCTCCTTTTTCTCCCCTAATTTTAATGTGATTGGCATCCACCTCGACAACCCTGCCATTTTCTTCGGCTAAAATGACTCTTCCCGAATCTTTAGCCACTCTGGCTTCGGTTCCGGTGATCACTAAGGGGATTTCCGGTCTAATCAAAGGAACGGATTGCCTTTGCATATTTGAACCCATCAAGGCTCGATTGGCATCGTCGTTTTGCAAAAATGGGATGCAAGAAGTGGCAATGGAAATAGATTGGGCTGGGGAGACATCGAAGAAATCAACTTTATCTCGAGGAACTTCTCCTGGTTCTCCTTTTATCCTGGCTTCAACATTTTTGGGTAAAATCTTGCCATTTTTATCTACCGGCACGCCGGCATGGGCGATGTTGTATTTTTCTTCTTGGTAAGCATTAAGGTATTGGATTTCCGGGGTTACTCTTCTATTTTTGACCTTAAAATAGGGGGTTTCAATAAATCCATAGGGATTGATTTTGGCAAAACAGGCCAGGTGGGAGATTAAGCCGACATTGGGACCTTCTGGGGTTTGGATGGGGCAGATGCGGCCGTAGTGGCTGGGTTGGACATCTCTGACTTCAAATCCGGCTCTTTCTCTGGTCAGGCCTCCAGGACCTGTAGCTGATAATCTCCTTTTGTGCTCTAATTCGGCTAAGGGATTCTCATTATCCATAAATTGAGCCAATTGGGAAGAGAAAAAGAAAGTCCTGAGAACGGCCATAAAAGGTCTGGGATTAATCAATTGGACCGGAGCCAAAGTGGAAATATCTAAGGTCGCCATCCGATCCTTGATGATTCTGGACATTCTCATTAAACCCACTCTTAATCTGTTGAGCAGTAATTCATTTAGGGTTCTGACCCGACGGTTGCCCAGGTGGTCGATTTGGTCTGGTTTTGCCTGGGGATTGTTATTTAATCTAATAATTTCTCTTAAAACCGCGACAATGTCTTCGGGTTTTAAAACTCTATCTTCCAAAGAGATTTCATCTCTTTCAGCGGATTTAAGTTCCGGTAATCTTTGCCAGGTTCGCCACCTTCCAACTTTTGACAAATCATATCTCTCGAAATTAAAGAACATATTCTCAATCAATTCCCCGGCTGTTTCTGGGGTGGCCAAATCTCCCGGTCTGAGATGTTGATAGATTTCGATCAGGGCTTCGGCTCGGGTTTTGGTTGGGTCTCTTTTTAATGTTTCTTGAATATATTTAATTTCGGGGTCAATATCGATGTCTTTAAAAAATTTTAAAATTTCCTCATCTAGATTTATGCCAAAAGCTCGCAGTAAAGTGGTGGCTGCCACTTTCCTTTTGCGATCAATTTTTACGCCAATGAAACCAGAGGGCTCGGTTTCAAATTCTAACCAGGCTCCCCGATTGGGAATGATTTTAGCACCGAAATAATTTTTGCCTCGAATTCTTCCAGCCGTGAAAAAAGCACCGGGTGAACGGATGAGCTGGGAAATAATCACCCTTTCCACTCCATTGACAATAAAAGTTCCCCTTTCAGTCATCAAAGGGAAATCGGTCAAGAAAACTTCTTGTTCTTTGATCTCTTTTGTTTTGAGATTAACTAACCTGGTCTTCGCTCTCAAAGGCGCTTCAAAGGAATCGTTATTTTCTCTGGCTTCGAGAGGGGTTTTATATTTTGGTTTCTCTAATCGGTAATCTAAAAACCAAAGTTCCAATTCCTTTCCTGTATAATCTCGAATTGGAGACATCTCTTGAAACAATTCTTTTAAATCCCTTTCCCAGAATCTCTGCCAGCTATCCTTTTGAATTATTAGCAAATAAGGCAGGGGTAAAGAAAATTTTGATTTTGAGAAATTTTGAAATTTCATTTCAAAAATCGAAAATTGCACCCCATTTCTGGGGTTGATTATAAAATCGAAAATAAAAAAGGAAGAAAAATTAATCGGGAGATATTTTCTATTCTATTCCCTAACAAAAAATTTGTCAAGGCCTTCTTTCTGGCGGTTTTTCTTCAATTGGCGGCTGGAGAGGGCCTATTCCTTCTAAAGCCGATTTTCCTTCTCTTAAATTAGCTAAAATTTTTTTCACTTCTTGACTTTCCGGGTTCAATTTCTCAATTTTTTCAAATTGTTCAATGGCTAAATCTTTTTTCCCCTCTTTATCATAAATTAATCCCAGGAAATATCTGGCATTAGAATAATTTTCATCAATCGAAATTGCCCTCAGAAATTCGGCCTTGGCTTTTTCTAACTGATTATCATTATAATATAAAAGCCCCAATTGAAAAGCCAAACCTTTGTCGAGAGGGACAATCAATTTTGTTTCCTCTAATTTTGAAATCGCCTCCTTTACTTTTCCTTCCCTCTGATAAATCATTGCCAATTGAAAATGGGCCGGAGCATAATCTGATTTCAAATCAATTGCCCTTTGGAAACTCTCTTTGGCTTTTGCCAAATTTTCTTTCGCCCCCTCTTCTTTCCCCGATTTGGTTAGCAAATCGGCCTGGGCTAAATAAATCAACCCCATTTCATTAAAAATATAGGGATTTTTCGGCTCCAATTCAACTGCCTTTTGATAGGAATCAATTGCCCAATCCTCGGCTCCACCAACCAAGGAAATCAGATTTCGATAGATAAATCCCAAATTATTCCAATTTACAACATCATTTTTTGAGATTTCAGTTGCCCTCTTTGCTGAATTGGTGGAGAGGAAAGTTAAACTTTGAATTTTTTGGCTATCTTCTCCCTTTCCCAAGGTTTCATTTAATTTCCTTAAATAAAGTTGAGAAATATCCCTTTGATACAAATCCAAATCCGAATTCAATTTAATTGCCCTTTCTAAAAAATTAATCCCCTGATCCAATTCTCCATTTTGCCAGGCCTTAATTCCCTGAAAATATCTTATATCGGCCAGAAGATTTCTTATTTGAGTAAAAGAAAGGGAAATCCCAAAAATGAAAATTAAAACAAAAAGGAAAGAGAAAAAGAGAGAAATTTTTGGAGAGAAATCTAAAATTTTAATTTTTGAATTTGAAAGAGAGAAAATTGAAAGTAAAAACCAAAAAAGAAAAAGTAAAGAAAGGTTTGCTGGATAAAGAAATTGGCAAAAGAAAGCAGCAAAAAAAGTTGAAAAAATTAAATGAGAATTTCTCTCTTTTAAAGAAAGAAAAAGAAAAGTAAAGAAAATAAAAAATAAGGATAAAATTCCCAAAATCCCGCTGGTAATCAATTTATCCTGAATCTCAGAAGCCCCGTTTTTAAACCTAAAGGACCAAAGGAGGGTCTGATTTATCTCTCTGGGCTTATATTTTGAATAGTCAAAAATAAAGGTTGCCGGACCGGTTCCCAAAAAGAAACTTTTTAGATTTTTTAATGAACTTTTAGCAATTTGAAATTCGGTTGACTGAGCAATTGAAATTTCGGTTGGAATTTGAACTTTTGGCAAAGATATTTTAAAAGCCAAAAAAAACAGAGAAATAATTAAAAGGAGCATTGGTAAAAAGACAAAAATAAATTTTCCATTTTTCTTTAAATCTAAAAGGCCAAAGATAAACAAAATTGAACATGAGAAAATTAAGGTAAGCCAGGCCGAAGGAAAATTAACTAAGATTAAAAAAGTCAAAAAGGAAAGTGAGAAAATTTTTAAGATTAAATTAAATTTCTTTTCAGAAATTGATAAAAAAAATGAAAGGGGAAGCAAAATTGAAATGAAAATTGAAAGAGAATTTAAACTACCGAAGGGATTGAAATTTATTTTTCCAAAAATTTGAAAGAAAGAAAAAATGGTTAGAAAAAAGGCGGAGATTAAAAGTGAGAAAAAGAGTCCAAAAACTTCTTCCTTTTTAAACAAATTGGAAACTAAAAAATAAAAAATTACAAAAAGAAGTAAAGTTAAAAATCCCTCAGAGACATTTAAAGGAAAACCAAAGAAACTTTCTCTGGAAGATAAAGAAAAAATTGTTGATAAAAAATAAACAAAAAGGGAAATTAAAATTGGCAAATTCAAAAAACTGAAATTGATTTTTAGCTTCGGAGAAAAAAATATTCTGGCTGCCCAAAAAATGAGGGCAATAAAAATTAAAATTCCAAATAAAATTTGTTTATTAAAATCGAGGGGGTCCATTGTTAAAGGCAAAAAGAAAATCGGTAAGAAAAAAACCAAAAGGTAAATTAGGTCTTTACTGGCTTTCTGAAGAATATTAATTATTTGGATTGATTTACCCTTAAAAGAAAGATTCATTTTTTGAAGTTAGTTAAATTGTATTAAAAAAACATTTTAAAATCAAGTGGGCAGGTTTGTTCTAAAACTTTGCAAAATACCCAAGGCAATGAAATGAGAAATCAAACTCGATCCGCCATAACTAACCAAAGGTAAAGGAATTCCAATGATTGGCAAGATCCCCAAGTTCATTCCTATATGAATGAAAATTTGGGACAAAAAAAGAATGGCTAAACCGGAAGCAAAAAGTCGGGGGAAATTGCTTTCGGAAATTAAGGCAATTTTTATTATCCGCCAAATCAAAATTAAAAAAAATAAAAGTAAAATTAAAACTCCCAGCAATCCCGTTTCTTCAGCAATGGCGGAAAAAATGAAATCGGTTTGGGGCTCGGGTAAAAATCCCAATTGAGTTTGGGAACCCTTAAAGAGGCCCTGACCAAAAATTCCGCCAACACCTATGGCAATCTTTGCCTGGATTTGGCTCCAACCAATTCCTTTGGGCTCAAATTTTGGCTGGAAAAAAGAAATGATCCTTTGCTTTTGATAATCTTTTAAGAAAAATTGCCAACCCAGGGCTAAAATCAAAAGAAAAAGCAGAAAAAGTATAAAGAAGTGCCTAACTTTAATTCCAGAAATGATTAAAATTCCCAGCCATAAAATTGCTAAAATTAAAACCGATCCTAAATTTGGCTGGAAAAAAATTAAAATAGTCGGTATCAAAAAATAAAGACCGGAAATAAAAATATGGGAAGTTCGATACATTTCAATATGCCTTTTGGAAAAATATTTGGCTAATAGAATTGTGATAATAATTTTTGTAAATTCAATCGGATCAATGGAAATAAAACCAATTTTGTACCAACTTTTTGTCCCTCTAATTTCCGGGGCAAAAAAGAAAAGACCAATGAGAGAAAGGAGGCAGAGAAAATACAAAACCAAAATTAAATAGGGATTTTCTTTGAAAATTCGCCAATCGAAAAAACTAAATAAAAACATTAAAAAAATTGAAATCACTGAAAAAACAATTTGTTTTTTGAAATTTAAAAAGTTGCCCTTGTTCAAAGAAGAACTATAAATTGATAAAAGTCCTATTGCTACCAAAAGCACCGTCGCAATAATAAGTATCCAATCTAATTTCTTGAGGTGTAATAGAAATTCATTGAAATTCATTGAAATTTGTTGAAATTTATTGTCGATTTTTTGCCTTGTAAGTGGAAGCAATAAAATTATTAAGTTTTAAGGAAAATTTTTCAATAACAGTTTTAAACTGTTTATATTTCTCAGGATTTACTTTTCCTCTCTCGCTAAGTATTTCTAACCAATGCGAACATTCTTTTAAAGAACCTCGACTATTGTAGTAAAACTTTATTTGGTCTAAATAATGATACCTACCGTATCCTTCGGCGATATTCGCACCAACTGAATCAGTAGACCTTAAAAATTGATCTCCCATTGTTTTCCTATCCTCCCAATTTAAATCTTGATAAATCTCCCAGGCAATTTTAGATAATTCTCTCGCCAATTTATATACCTCCAAATCCTTTAATAAAATATACTTACTTTTCTTCATTGCATTTTAATTAGTTTCTATTGTATTTCTATTAATTTCGCACGAAGTGCTAATTTCTATTAATTTCTATTTTAGTAATTCAAGGAGTTCTTTCTCCCCGATTATTTTTACACCTAGTTTTTTGGCTTTTTCAAGTTTGGAACCGGGCTCTTTGCCAAAGATTACAAAATTGGTTTTTTTAGAAACCGATTCCGAAATTTCTCCACCCAAAATTCTGACCTTTTCCTTTGCCTCTTCTCTGGCCATTGATTCCAAACTGCCGGTAAAAACGAAGGTCTTTCCTTTCAATGGCTGGTGTTTTGGTCTTTCTTCGACGATTGTTTCCACCCCAACCTTTTTTAATTTTTCAATGAATTTCAAATTTCTTTTTCCTCGAAAAAAATCAAAAATTGATTTTGCTACCACTGGGCCAATATCTCGAACCCTCTGGAGTTCCTCCAAAGATGCCTCTTTTAATTTCTCTATTGAACCGAAAAATTCTGCTAAATCCTGAGCCGTCTCCTCGCCAACATTTCTAATCCCCAAGGCAAAAATGAAATTTGACAAATTAATTTTTCTTCTTGACTGAGTTGCTTTAATCAAATTCTGGGCCGATTTTTCGGCAAATCCCCGAAGGAAAGCCTTCGGCTTCCTACGGGGCAGGCTTTCCAAAGGCAAAATATCTTCTATTTTAAGCGTAAATAAATCCGCCGGATCGGAAATTAAACCGGCATCTAATAGTTTATCAATAATTTTTGGACCCAGGCCTATGATATCGAAGGCGTTGACAAAGAAATAAAAATATCTCCTCTGTTTGGCCGGACATTTGGGATTTGGGCACCTTGAGACAACTTCTCCCTCAGGCCTGATTATTTTTGTTCCGCAGACCGGACATTTTTTTGGCATTTTGAATTTTTTTTCCTTCCCGGTCCTCAATTCCGGCAAAACTTTGATAATGTCGGGAATGACATCCCCTGCCCGACCGACGATCACCGTATCCCCAATTTTCACTCCCAATCTTTTTATCTCGTCTTCGTTATGTAGGGTTGCCCTGGAAATTGTCACTCCCCCAACCTCAACTGGTTTCAAAATGGCAACCGGAGTGAGAGATCCCGTTCGACCAACCTGAACAATAATATTTCTAATTTCAGTTGTTGATTGTTTTAAGGGAAATTTAAAAGCAATTGCCCCGCGAGGGGCTTTGCCGACCACCCCCAATTTCTCAAAGATTTCATTTTGGTTAATTGTCACCACCACTCCATCAATTTCATAAGGCAATCTCTCTCTATTTTTCTGCCAGAAATCGTGATATTCAAAAATCTCAGCCAAATTTTTACAATATTTGTTGTATTTGTTGTTGGTCTTAAAACCTAGGGCTTTCAAAATTTTATGGGCCTCTTGATGAGTTTTTTGACCAAAATCAGTAATCAAAATATAGGTGTTTGAATCCAATCTCCTTTTGGCAGTAATTTTTGGATCCAACTGTCTAATTGAACCGGCGGCCATATTTCTTGGGTTGGCGAAAGTTGGTAAACCATTTTTCTCTTGTTCCCTGTTTACTTTTTCAAATTCCTTCTTGATCACAATAACCTCCCCCCTGACAACGACTTCCCTCAATTTGTTTTTTTCAATATTTTCAGCAATCTCTTTTAGCCCTTCCATTTCCAATTCTTCACAAACCTCATCAATTTCCCTTAACTTCAGAGGAATTGCCTCGATTGTCGTTAAATTCTGAGTGACATCTTCGCCAAAAATTCCATCACCTCTGGTTGAACCGGTTTCTAAAATCGGGTACCCACCCTCTGGGTGGGTGTTGTAAATTAATTCAATTGCTAAACCATCTAATTTTGGTTCGCAATAAAAATCAATTACCGAACTTTTGCGAAGCAAAAGTGAAGGTGAAGAAGAGGACGAAGTCCTCTTCGCCTTTGAGATTTCTTCTTTCTCCAAAAGTTTTGAATTTCTTTCTAACCAATCTTCCATATCTTCTCGGGAAAAGGCATCGTTCAAAGATATCATTGGCAGAGGATGTCTAACTTTGGCAAATTTTTCTAAGGGCTTCCCGCCAACTCTTTGGGTTGGTGAATCAGGAGTGATAAATTCAGGGAATTTTTGTTCCAAATCAAAAAGTTCTTTTTTCAGAGAATCCAAAGCCGCCTCGGAAATTTCTTGCCGGTCCAAAACATGATAGAGATAACGATGATAATTAATAATTTTTTTCAGTTTTTCAATTCTTTTTTTTGCCTCGCTTTTAGTCATATATTATATTGTATCTTAAACTAAAAAATCAGAGAAATTCCTTCAATATTCATTGTTTAAGATGGAATCTTAAACATTATTTTTCGAGAAAAAGAGGATAGAAAGAATTCATTTTCTCTTTGAGGTAATCTTTTATAAAATTGAGGTATTCTTCTTTACTTTCAGTTATTTCTTTCCCTAAATATTCTTCCAAAATTTCTCGAGGAACCAGAATTTTTGAATTTCTTTCACCAAATAAATCGGGAAAACTGGAAAATTGATATTCTTTTAAAAATTTTAAAGCGGCTTTTTCATCTTTCAAGCCATTTTTCTCCCAACCCGGCTGGAAAATATCTAAGCAATTTTTAACATTAACATATCTTATCACCGCATCTAATTGAAAATTTGTTTGAATGGGAATAATTTTGTAGGGTTTTTCAAATAAATTAGCCCGATGGTCATATTTTAAATTGTGATACATAGCGAAACCAATTTTCCACTTTTGCATATATTTGGAAATCCCTCCCTCAACCCTGGGTACTAAAATAAAATGGACGTGGTTGATTACCTCATTGAAGCTAAAAACATAAACCAAAGGCGGATGCTCAACGATGGCAAACTTTTCTGAAATGTCCTCTCCATTTAATAAAGCCCGAGCAGTTTTCATTATATCTTTCCGATGTAAATTAGGACCAGGTCTTCCAATATTAGCAGCATGGATTTGAAAGATACAACGGAGACAATCCTCTTCTCTAATAAAAATCTCTCTGCCTTCAACGGCCCGAGTGACGACATGATAGGGAATTGATTTATCAAAACTAATTTCTTTCTTCGAATTCATAATTCAAAGCTTTCAACTATATTCAAATATGTTTAAGATTCTATCTTAAACAGAAAACTTAAACAGATCTACGGCTTCGGATCCCAAATCCGGCTGAAAAAAGATTAAACTTGCCGGCACTAATATATAAACTCCAGAAATCAGGACATGATATATCCTGTACATTTACCAGCCTTTGGTACCTTTGATTTCTGGAGCGAAAAAAATAGACCAACCAAAGCTACTAAACATAAAAAATATAAAATCAAAATTAAAGACGAATTTTCCTTAAAAATCCGCCAGTCAAAAAAACTCAAAAACAACATCAAAAAAAATGAAATTATAAAAAAATAATCTGCTTTTTAAAGTTCAAAAAATCTCCTTTAGCAAAAGAAGAACTATAAATGGGAAAAATTCCAATTAAAACTAAAAAAAGGAAGCAAACTATTAATATCCAATCTAAATCTTTAAAATGAACTAAAATCCATTTCATATATTTTAGTTCTATCTGAGACTCAATTTAAGAAAAATAGAGTTGACCCTATTTTTTTCTCTTTTTTTCTCTAAAAGAGTGTTCATTTAGATGGGGCAAAAAGCAGCGCGCTCCATATCCACATTAAGATTTATTTCTTTATTTACGCTATCGGCAGTTCCATAAATGGTAATAGTAGTACTGCAAGAAGCAGGAGGAGCCGGGTAACCTATAACGTCAAGATCCAGAATTCTAGAGCAACTTCCACTGCTTAAATCACAAGAGGCACTAGGAGACCCACCAGCATCCTCAAAACAAGCCTTAAAGGTAAAATCACCACAAGTATGAGAAAAACAAGCTCCACCAATATCTACCCCATCGGTTGAAAAAGTAACTGGAGTAGAGGGAGTTCCGGAAGTAACCTCGGTAATAACATCAACTAGGTCAAAATCAGATCCACCACTACCTATACAAGCTATGACACCATCACAAGGCGGAGAGGTATCACACTGAGTGGTTAAACTGAAATCAAAGGGACCAGTGGGAACGCTTATCTCAATTGCCCTTTTTACTTTTGCAAAACTGCCTTTTGATTTAAATGTACCTGCAGTAGGAGAAATAACTTGGTAGTCAGCGCTACCCACAGAACCAGAAACCTGACCATTTCCTCCTTGTTTGCGATAGTTATAGAGAGAATGTTCAATTCCAGTATCTGCCGCATAAAAAGCAATTACTGAATCTCCCATTCCCCTTATCATTTTCATTTGAGAAACTATAATCAGACTCACCCCTAAACCAATGGCTAAGAGAATAAACATAATCATTAGGGCAAGGTAGAGAGAAACACCTTTTTGATAATTTTTAAACATAATTAAAAATTAATAATATATAATAAATAATTACGGCGCGTCGAGAGGTCTTTGGGAAATTGAGGTTTGAATTTGGATTTTTGGCTGTTCACCGGTTGCTCCTTTTCCAAATATCTCTAAAAAAATTGTCACTCTTGGCTGAAGGGTATCAGTAGGAAGGTCATCGCCTGAAACGACAAATTTAAGAAAATTTACCGTAAGCTTTTCTGAAGTTAATGAAATCCCCGCTGCTCCTCCTTTAGATTCATATATTCGATTGCCGCTTAAATAAAAGTAGTAGCAAACATCGGTACCGGTTGCAGATTCAGATTTGAGAAACCTAATCCAATCGATACCATTTTCATAATTTTTTGCTGTTGAAAGACAAACTAATGAGGTATCTTTTTTTGCCATCCTCAAAGCCCTACCCATATATTCCAAAACATAACTTGTCTGATCTAATAATTCCTGAGTAGCCAAAATTCTCCTTTGAGTTCGAATAGCCGAAATAAAAAGCCCAGAAATAGCTCCAATTGTGATGGCAAAAATTGCCACTGCCGCCAGCATTTCAATCAAACTCACTCCCTTGTTTGTAGAATTCGTAGGCATATTTTCCGCGTTCTTCCGCGTTGTCATCCGCGTAGATCCGCTTCTATAAATTATTTCCAATTATATAAATTTTCTTGGGCAGGAACACTATAGGGTTTTCCTTTTTCTTGCCATTGAACTAAAGTACAGATTCTTAAAATATCAGTACCACCGGATTCGGTCACAATTTTTCTTTGGAACTTTGATTGGGTGCCACCAGAATAACTATAAAACCCAGCGGCATCGATGTTTAGATATTGACCGGTATAGACCGGCAAATTTGGGTCCTCCATACTAGGACCGTATGAATGATTATAATCGACTATACAACCAGAAGAAGTTTCGCAATTATCCACATCTCCTAAACAATTCCCGGTCAATCCCTCATCCCAGGAATTGACATAAGTTTCGCCTTCTAACCAATTTGTATCCCTTATATTTCTAACAATTTCAATTCCTTCTTGAGCTAAATAGGCAGCAATTAGTTTATCTTTTGAAAAAGTGGCAGAAGAAATTGTCTGGGTAACCAAAGATAAAACCCCCACAATTCCAGTTGTGATTACAAAAATTGCCACAATCGCCTCCATTAGGGTAAAACCTGATTTCATTGTTACATTGTTA
>Ga0210056_1000537_pt1 | contig 31668 bp, 27 predicted proteins | sample CryGeyCG2014_080_2_FD_183965 | JGI IMG/M metagenome (GOLD analysis project Ga0210056, IMG submission 183965) | Groundwater microbial communities from aquifer - Crystal Geyser CG07_land_8/20/14_0.80 (SPAdes) (version 2) | ecosystem: Environmental > Aquatic > Deep subsurface > Groundwater | place...
CTTCTCCTCCTCCCTAAATGGTTTGTAAATCCCAAACCACTTTAGCAGGAAGACGACGGCTCAGGGTGGTCAATTTTGGGTTATCACTACCCCCTTCTTCTGGTCAATTTTCGGTTATCACAACCAATTATCCTGTTTTTGAAGTTAAATCCCCTTCAATGTACCTATGAATAATACCGGAAATAAGTGTTTGATAGGGGATACCCATTTCTATAGCCTTTTTTTGAATGCCCTGATAATCATGGTCGTAAAGACGTATAGTAATTCTTTTGTCTTTCACCAGCGTTTTTCTCGCCGTGGCTTTAATGGCTTCTATTTCCTTTTTTGATGGCTTTGAGAGCTTCATAGCACCCTTCTCGTAAGCCTCAATAATAGATTTTTCTTCTTTATCGTAGTTCATGGTATCAATCCTCCTGCTCTTTATGATATACTTTGGTTGCCTTTCTGTTAGGAATGATGGTTTTCAGAAAAACATAATCATCTTCGACGACATGGGGAACAAGGTAGATATAATTATCGACGATAACGAAGTATATACGTTGACCATGGTAACTTTCCTGATCGGGATGATCGGCTACCCTCCATACATCACCTTGCGAGAGATGAAAAACTATTTTCTCGAAGGAAATATTCCTTTCCTTCTTAAGCCACTCATTCTTCTTCGGGTCCCATTCATATCTCATATGAAGTAGTGTACATCAATTGTCTGTACAGAGCAAGCGGTTTTGTATCAGTTTCCTTTTACGGATAACGAGACTGTCGAAAAACTCTAAAAACACTGACTTCGGAGCTTTTTGTGTTTTATAAGTGCCTGTTTTTATTGGACCCGAAAATAGTGAAAATGTCACATTTATACTTTTTCGACAGTCTCAACACGATAGTCACCCGCGTGGCTCGCCGTTTCACCACGTCGGGTGCACTTACTCGTTGGCCGACTCTATTTTTTCAATAAGTCAATAAGTCACCAACGATATAGCTTCCACATGATGTAGATATTTTATTATTTACGGTCGTCCCCAACGGGTCCCCTCGGTCGTCCCCAACGGGTCCCCTTATTTACGGTCGTCCCCAACGGGTCCCCCAACGGTCCCCAACGGTCGGACCGCTTCTTACAAAAAATGGGCGTGATTCGATAAAAATGACCATGCGTAGCATTGGGTCCTGGTTTCAGGCAGGAGAGTAGATAGCCGTTCAATGAAGTTTTCACGATCTTTATCATCATTGAATATCTTGCGGCGTTCTATTCCTCTGATCACATGATGCAAGAGGCCGGGAGTGTCTATTCGAGCTATTCTGGGCATGTCCGTGTCCGCAATATACGCCTAAACATACTTTATGTCAAATTATTTAATTATTTAAGGTCGTCCCCCCTTTAGTCTTATTATGTCAAATTATTTAATTATTTAAGGTCGTCCCCCCTTTAGTCTTAAGGTCGTCCCCCCTTTAGTCCCCTTTTAGTCCCCCCTTTTACCCCTTTTAGTCCCCCCTTTTTACTTTTTACCTTTCTTTATTAGTCAGGAATTTGGGGTGTTCCGCCCCTTTTGTTTTTTTCCCTTTGAACTTGCTCATAGAAGCCTTACGCTTAACAGGTATAATTTATAGACGCCTTTTATCATATACTGAAAACAAGTAGCGAGAGTTTTTTAAAAAAGCAGGGCGGCAAGCCTTATTTTAGGTTGAATATGAAAGGACTTCCAAAGTATTATGGCCGTAAAAAGGTTTACGAAGAGATACTTCAGTCCCGGAGCAACTCAAAGATGCCGCCAGAATGACGTTATTGAACAGGCTCTTAATTGTTAATTTTGCAATGATATTTAGCCGTTACTTTTGACGGCTGAATAATTACGGTGAGAACGAATGCCCACTGGGGTTAAGACAGAAAATATTACGATCGTCCTTTCCAAACCGAAGTATCCGGGTAACGTCGGCTTTGTGGCGCGGTGCGCAAAAAACATGGGGATAGATGGAATCATTATCGTTGAAGGGAAGGACCTCGACCGTGATGTCATGAAACAGGTGGCCACTCATTTTGCCGCCGGGATCGTGGATCGCATCAGGTATTTTGACCGACTTGAGGAAGCCCTCTCCGGCTTTCAGTATATTGTCGGGACAACGTCGAGACTGGGGAGTATGCGGGGGCCCATCATTTCTCCCCGTGAGACGGCGGAACGTCTCATAGACATATCGCATAACAACTCCGTGGCTTTGCTGTTCGGACCTGAGGATACCGGTCTTACCAACGATGATCTACGTTACTGTCATCTTCTCGTGACCATTCCCACGACGGAATCCTTTAAATCCATTAATCTCTCTCATGCCGTCATGATCCTCTGTTATGAAATCTTTGTAGCGCAAACGGGATATATCGAGAGATTCATCCCCAGATTGGCCGGTTCCGCAGAACTCGAAGGCATGTACGCTCAGATAAAGTCTCTGCTGCTGAAGATAGGTTTTCTCAATCCGGAAAACCCGGATTACTGGATGATGCATATCCGCCGGTTGCTCTCCAGGACAAAACTCCTGGCAAAAGAAGTCAAGGTCATTCGGGGTATTTGCCGTCAACTCACCTGGTATGCAGAAAACAAAAGGGACTGCAGGGAAGATATGGACTGAATGAATATCGTAGCGATGACGGTGAGAACTTTCATAATCTCGTTCATTTTATTACCTCAACTTTCGCACACATTAGAAAGTATCTATCTATTTGTTTTTCAACACGAAGCAGCTTCCTTTTGCCACGGAAGTAGCAGCCGCATTCTGTAAATCGGTGGTAGTTCTTCCAGGAACCGTTCCATTAGGGAATGGATCAGTTCTTTGGTAATTTCAACGACGGTACTCAAAGTCTGTTCAAGCAGTTTTCTGGTTCGGGGCCGTTCAAAAACATCTCAAAAAAAATATTGACACATCTTCACAACAAGAGTAAAGCGACGGTGAAAATTACGCCCCGTAGGGTTAGATCTCCCCGCTGCAGGACAATAGTAAGGGGGGGGGAGTGCCTTTTTATTTTTTTACCAGAGATAAGGAGGACAACATTATGGAGAGCAAGACCCTGTTTAACGAAGAAACAGAACCTCCCGGGAGTTTGACAGGTGCTATCGGTCTTGAAAATCATCCTCAGAAGAGTTTTTCACGATTTAACCCACTTTACAACCATTCCACCCGTACGCCGCACGCAGACAGGCCCGTCATCCTGGGCAGGCCGGTCCGCATGGCGTCGCCGTTTAAAGACAGCCCAAAATCCAGAGATTTTCGCAAACGTTTCTTCCCTGAAATAACATACGCCGTGTGGCATGACTGGCGCTGGCAACTCCGCAATCGTATCGGCGATGCGCATACGCTGGCACGGATAATCCGGCTTTCGGAAAATGAACGTCACGCCATGATCCATCATGCAAAACATTTGCCGGTTGCCATCACCCCTTACTATGCGAGCCTACTCGACGAAAATGATGTCTTTCAGCCGTTGCGCCGCACGGTGGTGCCTGTGAACGATGAATGCATACGCACCCACGGTGAAGCGGACGATCCATTAGGAGAAGAGCACGACAGCCCTACACCCGGGATTGTCCACCGTTACCCGGACCGTGTCCTTTTTCTCGTCACCGGTTTCTGCTCAACCTATTGCCGTTATTGCACCCGTTCGCGGATGGTCGGCGGCAGGGGTAAACACCGTTTCGACATTGACCAATGGGAGAAAGGCATAGCCTATATTGCTTCAAATCCAAACGTTCGGGATGTACTGTTATCCGGTGGCGATCCCCTGACCCTTGCCGACGAAAAACTGGCATGGCTTCTGGCCCGCTTGAGAAAGATTCACCATGTGGAGATCATCCGTATCGGTACCAAGGTGCCCGTGGTGATGCCCCAGCGTATCACGCCAGGTCTTGTCCACACGTTAAGGCGCTATCACCCCCTCTTGATGAGTATCCATGTCACCCATCCGGACGAACTAACCCCTGAGATGAGTCAGGCCTGTATCCGCCTTGCCGATGCAGGTATTCCTCTGGGCAGCCAGACCGTTTTGCTTGCCGGGATCAATGATAATATTGAGACGATGAAGCGGCTTGTTCAAGGACTCTTGCGGATACGTGTGAAACCATATTACCTCTACCAATGCGACCCTATTCCCGGATCGTCTCACTTCCGGACACCGGTGGCCAAAGGACTGGAAATTATCCGGGGTTTACACGGTCACACCACTGGCTATGCGGTGCCTACCTATGCGATAGATGCCCCCGGCGGCGGCGGTAAAATTCCCCTTCTTCCCGAATATGTTGTCGGACGGGATGGCGGTGATCTCCTCTTAAATAACTACCAGGGGAAAAGCTATCGTTACCCGGATTGTAACTGCTAGCTGCTCAGGTGGGTAGGCTGTAGGCAGTTAGCCTTCAGCCTTCAGCCTTCAGCCTTCAGCCTAAACAACCTGGGAGAGAGATTTTGAAGATCGGGATTACCTATGACCTTCGTGACGATTACCTTGCCGCAGGATACTCCCTGGAGGAAACGGCAGAATTCGATCGTGCCGACACAATTGAGGCCATCGAACAGGCCCTCCGGAGTCTGGGTTACCAGACAGATCGTATCGGCAACATCAAATCCCTGACCAAACGACTGGCGGTAGGTAACCGCTGGGACCTGGTTTTTAATATCGCTGAGGGTTTTCAGGGATTCGGCCGGGAAGCACAGGTCCCTGCCCTGCTTGATGCCTACAATATCCCTTACACCGGCTCTGATCCCCTCGTGCTTTCCCTGGCCCTCCACAAGGGCATGACTAAACACGTGCTCCGCAACCTCGGCATACCCACCGCCGACTTTGCCCTCGTGGAGATGGAGGATGATATTACGGGAGTTGAGCTTCCCTTCCCCCTTTTTGCCAAACCTGTGGCGGAGGGAACCGGTAAGGGTATCACCGCGGCCTCAAAGGTTACAACCAGGAATGATCTGAGCAATGTTTGTCGGAAGCTCCTAACAAAATACAGGCAACCCGTTCTCATTGAGACCTTTCTGCCCGGGCGGGAGTTTACCGTTGGCATTGTCGGTACAGGAAGGGATGCCATCGCCATCGGCACGATGGAAGTACATCTCAAGGACCGTGCCGCAGGGGACGTCTATTCTTATTTCAACAAGGAAAACTATGAAGAACTCGTGGAATACCGTCTGGTAAATGACGACACGGCACAGGAGGCAAAAGAGGACGCCCTTGCCGCCTGGCGAGGCCTTGGCTGCAGGGATGCAGGCAGGGTTGACCTGCGTGCCGATTGCATGGGCAGACCAAACATTATGGAAGTAAACCCCCTGGCAGGGTTACACCCTCGACATTCCGACTTCCCCATCCTCTGCCGCCTGACCGGCATCGCCTACGAGGAACTCATCGGTATGATCATACGCTCTGCCCTGAGGCGTATGGGGTAAATAGAGGAGTTGGCATTCCGTGAAAGTCATGAAAGCCATTGTATTACATGGCGAGGTACCCAGAGAAGCGGGAAAGGACGAGCAGGATGTCCTCGTTCAGGTCGAGGTCGTTTCCCAGGCCCTTTCTGAATTAGGATATGATCATGTTATTGTCCCTCTTTCCATGAACCTCACAGAAATAATCGTCAGGTTACAAGCTATCCGGCCTGCTCTTGTTTTCAACCTTGTGGAATCCATAACAGGCCAGGGCCGTCTGATTTACATCGCTCCGGCCATCATGGATTTCTTAAAAATTCCCTACACCGGATCAAGGACCGAGGCTATGTTTTTAACTTCCAATAAGCTCCTTGCAAAAAAGATTCTTCAGACAACCGGCATTGCCACTCCACCATGGTTATCCCTTGATGAAACTTGTCTCGACAAAGGAGAGACAGGTACGGGTTCCCTTTCTCCCGGCCCGTATATTATCAAGTCTGTCTGGGAAAACGCATCTGTCGGGCTGGATGAAGATTCTGTTATCCTCGCAAGGAACCGGGACCACCTCCGTCATGAAATGGTTTCCCGGCTCGGAAACCTTGGCGGTGATTGTTTTGCCGAGGTATTTATCGAGGGAAGGGAATTCAACATCTCCCTCCTTGCCGGAGATAACGGGCCGGAGGTTCTCCCCCCTGCAGAGATTAGATTTGACGAGTATCCACCGGACAAAAACAGGGTGGTCGGCTATCGGGCCAAGTGGGATGAAGATTCCTTCGAGTACCATCATACGCCACGACGCTTTGATTTCCCGAAGAAGGATGAACCCCTGTTGCGACATCTGGTGGAGCTGGCCATGCGGTGCTGGGATCTGTTTGGCCTGCGGGGATACGCAAGAGTTGACTTCCGGGTAAACCGGGCCGGTATCCCCTGGGTGCTTGAAATCAACGCAAACCCCTGTCTCTCACCCGACAGCGGATTTGTCGCGGCAGCGGCACAATCTGGCCTGGGGTTTAACCGGATAATTGAACGGATCATTAAAAACCTTTAACAGGCACCTGGTTTTTTGGTCTCTGATCCCTGATCCCTAAGACTCTGCTTAATTTCTTCTGCAATGACTTCTACCGGTTCACCGAGGAGAGTTGCCATGGGAATACTTTCGAGATAACGATCATCCCAGGGGAGATTGTATTCATTGATGAGATTGCGGATGTCGTCAAAGCGATAACCAAGCACATCCTTCCTTCCCTGAGTGGTCAATGATTCGTTAAAGTCCACATGAATCAGGATCAAGTTCCTTATAATGTAAGTTTCTCCCAGAAGAGGGATAATAACAATGGGAGCGCCATCTGATTTTCCGCGGCCCACGTAGACACGACCGGTACTCACGATGGTCTTTTTTGTCCCCATGAGAATCCTCGAATCCTCTGCCCTCGATTTCATCCGGGTCGAGATACCACCCCTCTCGGCAATGGAGATTGTGGAGGCATCTCCGGGGTTTCCTTCCATGTCAAGGTTATTAATATCATAGAGGGTATATCCCCTGATCGCCGCCATTGCCGGCTGCATTCTACTGATGGCAAGAATATCCTTACTGACGATGGCCTTTGGGGAAAATCTCAGTTCCCTCAAAAGGTTGAAGATGATCCCCTGCAGCGGTTGTTCCTTTCTGCTTGTGCCGACGGTCACCGTCTTTGCCTGATGTCTGATCGCGTCAATCGGCCTGGAAAGCTCATCCACGGCATGGCCAAGGGCGATATCCAGCATGTCAATGGGAGAGGTGATGCCGTCTTTCCCTTCGAAATCATGCCAGAAGTCTTCGAGAGGCAGTTTCCCCGCGGCATATTTCAGTAGAAGGAGGATATCGGAGATGGTCTTGACACCGGTCTGAAAGAAAGAGCCGTTGCTCCTCATCTGATTGAATCTGACAGAAAAATCCCCCACCATCCTCCGAAAACCCCTGTCGGCGATCTTCTCGTAAAGGGAGTAATTCTTTTTCTCATGTTCAACCATCATCTGATTGAGGCGACTTCTGAACTCCCGAAAGAACAGGGCATCTTCGTCAATACTGCGGGCGGCATAGTAGCCCCATAGATGTCCCGTGAGAGTGTTGAGAATGACGGGTATGGGTAACGGCGCCTTAGGTATCCCGATTACCGCATCGGCTATCCCGTTGAACCGGTCATCACCCTCATCGGCAAAAACAATCACGCTCGCCCTGTGGGCCTTGAAGATGGCCACATCTTTAATGATATCTCCGATTACCGTCTCCCCATTGCCTGCCGCACAGACAATGATCAGAGGTTCTGCGGAAAGATCAATGTGCTTTTTGTTTTCCACCACATCCGAAGATATAGTTGCATAACACAGCTCGCTCAACTTGATCCTGATCTCATCTGCCGCTACCTTGTTCGGACCGCTTCCTACCACGGCCCAGAATCTCTTCTGTCTGGCCAGGTTCCGGGCAGATTGCCCGATTTCCTCTTTTTTCTCCAGGACCCGTCTCATAACCTCCGGGGCCTGTTCCAGACAGAGGAGTTCCCCGGCAATAGTATCATCGGAAATGGTCTGCAAGAGCTGAGCGAAAAAGAGGGCCAGGAGATGACCGGCAACAATCTGGGAGTAAAATGCCTTGGTTGAGGCCACCGACATCTCGATGTCTCTGCCGTCACTGGTGTAGAAGACTCCGTTGGCCCTGGTGGTTACGTCGGACTGTCTCCTGTTGACGATAGCAATGACGGTTGCTCCCCGCTCCACGGCCATCGTGACGGCACGATTGGTATCTGTTGTTGTGCCTGACTGGGTGACAGGAATAACAAGTGTATCCCTCATATCATCTCTCAGAAAAAATCCGCTCAGTTCAGAGGCTATCCTGGCCTCAATCCTGATGGGGGTATCTTTCAGATAACGTACAAAGGCCTCGGCGATAGCTGCACCGGCTACAGCCGCCGTGCCATGACCGATGACAATAATATTTCGGATCTCATCACGAATAAGGGCATCTCTCAATTTTTCCGGGATAACGTCCCTGCCGAGATTGAAAATAACCGCTCTTCCACCCTTCTGTCCTTCGGAGATGCGGTACTTGCCCCGCAGTGTCTTTTTCATAGAACCGGACGATTCTGTAATTTCTTTCAGGAAGTAATGGGGGTAATCTCCACGATAGATATCACGGGTGGTAATCTCGGCCTTCCGGATATCCTCCGGTTGAATGGTTAAAGACGTCCCATCATAACTGAGGGCCCGGATACCTGAGAGACCGCCCTCTGAGTCCTGATCGAGAGTGAAGATCTGACCGGACGTTTCGCCATTTCCGGCAGGCTTATCCCCGTCCATTTTAAGAAAAAAGGGACCCCCCTCTACCAGGCCGTACAGCTCTGAGGAGAAGATATATTGGTCGGGGGTGAGACCTACATAAATTGACTGCCCGCTTCCCGAGAGAGCGAGGAAGACTTTTCCCGCTTCCACATCGCTTACCATGGCGATGGCGTGGGAACCTTCGAAGTCATTTACCGCCAGCCTGAACGCCTCGGTAAGGTCGTATCCTTTTGAAAGATATTTTTCAATATGCAGGGGAATGATCTTCGTATCTGTTGTGACCCCCGGTGGAAACACGGTCCCCTCTGCTTCGAGGGTATCCCGCAGCGTCTGATAATTGTCGATATCTCCGTTCAGGACGACGCTGATCGTCCAGTTTCCTGTACCGTAGAAAGGATAGTTTTTTATCGTCTCCCCTTCTGTCTCGCCATTGCGGTTTTTACGGAGGGTAAAGTTGTTGACGGGATGGCAGTTTTCTTCCGTTATGGCGCCTACTGATGCCCAGCGTGTATGGGCAAGAGACGTTTCAAAGACCGCCTCTTGCCTGGCAAACTCCTGTAAGATGCGATCCATGGTAATAGTTTCTTTCAAGTCTCTGATATTCCGGCCCAGTTCCCCGACAATGGAGGAGGTCTTATAGGTAAATGAAACCGTAGTGGCGCCATCCGGCGGGTTTTTCCCTGGTTGCGGTCCCCCAGAAAGGCTGATGCAACCGCTGATCAGGTCTCCGGTTTTGGTCCTCTGCAAAAAATCTTCATACAGACCTTTTTCTTTAAGGTTTGCCTTTACCTCATCAAACACAGCGCCGTCATGAATGGTAAAGGAAAGCTGAATTCCTGCCGAATCCCTGCCCCGAACCTCGAGACGCTCTATGCAATTCAGGAGAAAGTTAATTTTTCTATATTTTTTAAATGCCGCAGGCGGGATTTCCTCAACTCCATTCGTTTCCGTCAGGGCGGCGATCTTTTCAATATTATCAAGAATATCCTTCTGAAGACTCCATTGGATATCCTTCATCAGGACGAGCCTGCTGTTTATGGTCTCCATTTCTTCGGTTAAAAAACGACTGGCATTCTCTTCGAGGAGCTTTTCTTCCCCGGAGATAAACAGACCGATTTCTTCGGAAAGGTTGGACATCCGGCAGGCTATCTCAGGATGAAAAAAGAGGTTCTGAGAGTTTTTCTCCCCTTTTAACTGGAGGATACCCTTTTCCATTTCCTCTAAGTATCCCCTCCCACCCAGATAATGCTCCAGGGGAACAGAGCCGACAAGCAGGGCCTTCATATCGTTTTCCCTGATTTTATCGAAGAGTTGGATGTAAGTCGTAAGTCGTAAGTCATAAGTCATATGACTGACGACTGACGACTGATGACTGATACGGGTGTCACCCCTTTTAACGGTGATGATGCCGGCAAAACCGCACATCTCTATTCTTCCTTCCTACCTATCTAATGGTCATACGACATATGACTTATGTTAATGCCATGTCTCTTATTTTATCCACGATGTTCTGAAGCCATGTCGTGCCAATGGTAGAGGCACGGCTGTCCAGTCCCTGAATGACTTTTACATAGTTCTTTCCCTCTTCCTCTATCTGGCGAAGGATGATCGAAAGGAAGGTATCTCTATTTTTCAGATCAACAGCCTCTTCATACCCGCCGGTGAAACAGCCTTTTATTGCCGGCCAATTCTTAAGGAGTTCCCCTTGTTGACTGAGAAGCATCTCACGCCTTTTCCCCCTCAGCAGATCCTTACCCAGTTCCAGGGATCTTTCCATCTTTTCGGAAAGGGCCTGGAATTGTCTTAATCTTTCGCCAATAGCAGAATCCAGTTTCTCTATTGCCCCGGCATACAGTTGTTCACTCTGCCCATCGGGTTGGAAAAAGGGCTGACGGACATGAATATACCACTGCCTCAGGGCGAGAAGGTTGGCCAGATAGTAGATGTTATTATAAACCATTCCCCTGATATCCCCGTAAAGCCCCGGGTGAAATATCTTTTCACGAGACAGGTTGCTTCCTTCAATCAACAACTTGCCCCCCTCAGGACAATCCTTGCGGTAGACAGTTCCCGCCGCGAGAACTGTACCGTAGCCGATCCTCACCGGTCCAACGAGGCCTCCCTGGCCGCCGAGAAAAATAGGGGGCTGGTTTAACATGACCCCCCGCGGCACATCACCGATGAGGGAAGGGGTGGCTTTGTCCTGCTGCGGTGTGTAATTGAAATGTATGTAAGAACTGCCCACCTCGCTGTGATTCTTTCGACTGGCGCCTCCCGCCATGAGACAGTCACAAAAATTGATCAGGCTACCCAGGGTAACAAAGGGGAAGAGGATAGTCTGCTTCAAACCCACACTATGGCCTCCCCTGGCCTCTTCCTCCAGGATACAACTACCTCTGACCTGGGCGCCGCTTCCCATACTGACCTTTTCCAGAAAGACAGAAGAGGCAAAGAATCCCCCCTTTAACTCCACCTCCGGTCCAATCTGGCAATTGTCTACGGTTACCGGTGACTCATATCCTAACTTTGCCCCGGAAGAGATCGAAGTTTTTTCGCCATAAATTTTGGTTCCACTATAAAGAACAACCCCATCACCGGAAATACGCTCATTCTGCACCTCTTTACCGATCTCAACAGCCCAGGGGTTATGAATCGTAACCCCTTTTTCCATCAGTTGCCTGACCTTTCCTGTGTCAAGGCAGGCCTTAGGCGGCGAGGTCATTTCCATTTTATCCACCATGGCGCTTAGTATTACTTTTTACTTTGCTTTTTTCACAGTTGATGCCGAGTTTGACCATTTTCTTCTGGAAGGTATTCCTGTTGATTCCGAGGTAAGTGGCGGCGGCGCTCTTCACGTTGTTGGAGCGTTTTAAGGCAATCTTGAACAGGCATCTCTCGAACATGGACAGGATTTCTTCATACAACCTACTTTTTCGTGTACCGGCCGGGCACAAAACTGTAGCGATGTCTGCGAGTTTTTTTTCAATGGCATCCTCCACCGCTGAAATTGGCGAACTCTTAGCGTATTCATCCACAGCATCATTCCCGGATTTCCCAAAATTCATTGCAAAAAATCTTCCTTTCTCCTGAAGATCCCCAATTACACATTTATTACAAAGGGAGCGCTTTTACCGCCGTACTTTTTGATTAACTTGATATCCGTAAGAATCATTTCCCTGTCGGCAGATTTACACATATCGTAAATCGTCAGGGCGGCCACGCTGACCGCTGTCATGGCCTCCATCTCCACACCTGTTCTTCCAATGGTTTTCACCTTTGCCTCAATAACAATTTCTCCCTCTCGGACATTAGTGGAAAATTGAATGTCAATTGCTGTCAGCTCCAGGGGGTGACATAGGGGGATCAGTTCGCCTGTCTTCTTGGCGGCCATAACCCCTGCAATCCTTGCGACGCCAAAAACATCTCCCTTGGGCATGCCACCCGTTTCTATTGCCGCGACGGTATCGGGACGCATCAGGACCTTCCCCCGGGCCAGCGCCTCCCGGAGGGTGGTATCCTTTGTGGTTACGTCCACCATTCTTGCTTCGCCTTTTTTGTCAAGGTGGGACAGTTCAGGCATCATAACAATTATTTCCGGCGATTCAAGAGAAAAAATCTTGAGCAAAAAATCTGCAGTAAACTTAGCATAATATATTATGGATGAACAAGGAAAAGATTAAGAGGTTACAATTGTACTCTGTGGGAGACGAGCCTTTTTATCAAAGGCCCGTCTCCTGATACTCCCCAAAAACGTTCCTCAATACTCCGCATATCTCACCGAGTGTGACCTGTGCCTTGACCGCATCAACGAGATAGGGGATCAGATTTTCGTTTTCCCTTTTAGCGGCATCTTCTATCGTTTTGAGTTCGGAACGTACCAGGCTATTGTCTCTCCCGGCCTTGATTTTCTTCAGTTCGGCAATCTGTAATTCTTCCGCCTCCACCCTCTTTTTGGCATCGTAGGGATGGGCCACGATCATCTGGGGCAGCACTTCGAGTTCGTTTTCGCCCGTGAATTTATTAACTCCCACAACTATTGTCTCACCCCGTTCTATCTGGGCCTGACGTTCCCAGGCCTGACGTGCCATCAGACGTTGAGACCAGCCGCTCTTGATGGTCTCCACGGCCCCGCCCAAAGAGTCAATTTCGTTGATGAGCTTCCATGCCTCTCCCTCGATCTCGTCGGTCAAAGATTCTACATAGTAGGAACCCGCCAGCGGATCAATCACTTCCTCCAGATGAGATTCATACCTCATTATCCTGGTGGCGTCATCTCTAAGCTGCCGTGCCTCGTAACTCCAGCCGAGCCCCAGAGGCTCATCAAAAGGTATGCCTCCTGAGGCTTGACCACCGGAGAAGCATCCCGCAATACCCCCGATAACGCTACGGATTAAATTGTTTAAGGGCCGTTGTTTTGTGCACCAGTCGGCGTCATGTCTGGCGGAATATGCGGAGCGCAACATCATTATTCTCTGACTGGCGGCGCCAAAGCGTTCTTTCATGATCTTTGCCCACATCCTTCTGGCGGCCCGCCACATAGCTATCTCACGGAAAAACTCGGGGCCGCCTCCTAAGCCGAGAAAGGTGAAACGCGGCACAAACTCATCTATACTTAACCCTGTGGACAGTCCTAATTTGATGTAGGCGATGGCATTGGAAAATGTTAAGGCTATTATCTGTGGTTGAGTCAGTGCACCGGCCTGCCGCATGTGGTCCCCGGAAATGCTGATGGTGTTGAATAGAGGCATGTATTTTGTGCAGAACGTTATGGTGTCACGTATCATCCTCATGGAAGGATCCACAGGAAATATGTGGGTACCCCTCCCTAATATTTCCTTCAGAATATCGTTCTGGGGGGTTCCCCTGAGTTTGGCTATGGGAACACCTTGCTTTTCTGCCAAAGCAATGTACATAGCCAGGATTATGTTAACGGGCGCATTTATGGTCCAGTTGGATGCCATCTGGTCGAGTGTTACCACCCCTTCAAAAGCTTCATACAGAGTGGCAAAGTCTTGTAAAGTATCTATCGCCACACCCGTACCCCCCACTTCTCCCTTAACAAGAGGATCATCAGAATCGTAGCCGCACTGCGTCGGCAGATCGAAGGCGATGTTGGCTCCCCTCCGGCCTTCACTGCGCCAGAGGTCGCGAGTATCTTCGGCCCTGCCGAACCCACTGTACTCTCCCGCTCTTGACCTGACACCACTGGATACTATGGCGCCGGAGTCTATGCCTCTGTCCGAAGGGGGATTGAAAGTCGCGAAACTTGATCGGGTAAAGGGGTATTCACCAGGGAAACCCACGTCATCCAAAAAATTCCAGTCCTCCCTAAGATCAAGTGGAGTATGAATCCGAGTATAAGGTTTGTCCCTTTTTAGTTTCTCAAGACTTGTCTTGAGAGTGGTTTCCTTCCATCGCTTTTCTCTCCCCTCTATTGCCTTCCGATCATCTTTTTTCATAATATCACCTCCTATTCAGGTTGAAGTCGCTTCCAAGATTAAGAATCTCGCGTTGTCTCGGTCCCCGCTCTGTATGGAGGGGCTCTACAAGCTTGTATGTATATAATATCTATCCCCGCTTTGCGAACCGGTATGAGGGGCTTTGCGAATAGTAACTACTCAGGTTGTCAGGTTCACGGTTCAGGGTTCACGGCTGATTGGCTTGCGCTCTTCATATTTCTTGAGATAGCCAGCAATAGGAATCCACGTCTAACCTTGAACCGTGAACCCCGGAACTTTGAACCTGAATAGTTACTGCGAAGATTAAATATATCAGAAAAAAACAGGATATCAACCGCACACGTTAGATTTTACACTATAAATGAAACTTCAGCATCCTTCCGATAGAGTTTGTATAATAAAGTTCTTGCAAAAGTGGCAAGAGAATGTAACGGTAAGAGCATATGGGTCTTGCCGATTCAAGGAGGTTCTCTTAGAGTTTGAGTATCTAAGAGGAAGACATGGAGCAAAACAAGAAGATTTACGTTGCTGGACATCAAGGTCTTGTTGGCTCAGCCATAGTTGGAAAGCTCAGGGCATTTGGCTGCACCAATATCATCATGCGAGCCAGCAAAGATCTCGATCTTCGATCACCGGCAGATGTAAGCTATTTCTTTGAAAAAGAAAGACCGGATTATGTCTTTCTGGCGGCTGCCAAGGTAGGGGGCATTCTGGCAAACAGCGCTTACCCAGCCGAATTTATCTATGATAACTTGATGATTCAGACTAACGTAATCAACAATTCCTATGTATTTGGAGTGAAAAAATTACTATTTCTTGGAAGTTCATGTATTTATCCCAAATTCGCCCCGCAGCCGATAAAAGAAGAATATCTTCTGGATGGGAAGCTTGAGCCCACCAATGAGCCTTACGCCATAGCTAAAATTGCGGGAATCAAGATGTGCCAGTCTTACAACAGACAATATGGAACCAATTTTATTTCGGCTATGCCAACCAACCTTTATGGCCCTAACGACAATTTTAATCTGGAAACATCACACGTTTTGCCGGCCCTTTTAAGAAAGTTCCACGAAGCGAAACTGAATAAAGAACCCTTTGTGGAAATATGGGGGACCGGTAACCCCCGGAGAGAGTTCCTGTATATTGAGGATCTTGCCGATGCCTGCGTTTTCCTCATGAAGAATTATAATGAGGATGAGGTCATCAATGTTGGGGTGGGAAAAGATATTTCAATAAAAGAACTTTCATTGTTGATAAGAGAAGTGGTCGGATATTCAGGAGAATTGAAATTTAATACCTCAAAACATGACGGTACTCCACGAAAGCTTCTTGATGTAAGTAAGCTAACGAAATTGGGTTGGGAGGCAAAGACCAGCCTTGAGCTTGGGATAAGAAAAACCTATCAGTGGTACACAGAGTCAGCACATTAATCAAGAATAACTTCTAAATCTTCATCAAAGATCTCTTTTTTGATGTCGGCAAGTTCCTTAAAGCGGACAAAAACCCTGTCCAGTTCTTCCCTCGTCAGAGTGTGACCCATCTTTTTGAGGTGTTCGACGATGGCGTGACGGCCCGAATGTTTCCCGAGGACAAGATGGGTGCCCCCTATACCCACCGACTGAGGCGCCATGATCTCATAGGTGATTTTCTTCTTTATCAGACCATCCTGATGGATACCGGACTCATGGGCAAAGGCGTTGGCGCCGACGATTGCCTTGTTGGGCTGAACGGGGATGCCGGTGATCTGGGTTAAAAGCCGTGATGTCTGATAGATATACTCTGTATTGATCCCCGTGTGAAACCCAAAGAAGTCCTTTCTCGTCCTGAGGGCCATCACTATCTCCTCCATGGCGGCGTTTCCCGCCCTCTCCCCGATACCGTTGATCGTACATTCCACCTGCCTTGCCCCGTGCCTTACGGCAGCGAGGGAATTCGCCACCGCCAGACCAAGATCATTATGGCAGTGACATGAGATGATCGCCTGATGGATATTTTTGACCTTTTCCAGGAGGTAGGAAATCAATTCACCGAATTCATCAGGTATGGCGTAACCCACAGTATCCGGTATATTTATCGTTTTGGCGCCTGAAGAGATAGCTGCCTCGACCACTTCACACAGGTAATCCCTGTCCGTCCTTGAGGAATCCATGGGTGAAAATTCAACATTCTCAGTATAGGTACGGGCATGCGCCACGGCGGCACAGGCTTTCTTCATGATCTGATTCCGTGTTTTTCTGAGTTGATACTTCAGATGTATATCCGAGGAAGACAAAAACACGTGGATCCAGGGTATATTCGCCTCTGCAACGGCTTCCCAGGCCCGGTCAATATCGGCCAGATTGGCCGTGGCAAGAGCGGCAATCTGTGAACCCCTGATCTCCTGGGCAATTTGCTTGACTGAGGCAAAGTCTCCCGCTGAGGCAACGGGAAATCCGGCTTCAATAATATCTACCCCTAATTTTTCCAGTTGCCGCGCGAACCTGAGTTTTTCATTAGGGTTCATACTTGCCCCCGGTGATTGTTCGCCATCTCTGAGTGTTGTATCAAAAATAAGCACTCTCTCTCGTGTTGCATCCATAGTTTGCTCCTTTCCTTAAAATAACATTGTGTTAAGCGTCTACTTTCCCGCCAAAATAAAAAGGCCATGGGGTTTTGCCCATGGCCTTTAGGTTACGCTCTTAAACTGTTGGTTACGGATTGCCTAAAAACGACGGGCGGTGGGTATGATAGAAGAGGCAAAGGGGGAGGGCGAGGGCCAGGAGAGCCCGTGTGCTTATCATTATTGCCAGATCTATCCCCACACCAGAGTACATTTTCAGGAAACCTCTAAAACAATATATTTTTATTTAAAACAAAACACATATTATGTCAAGATAAAAATATCGTAACTACTCAGGTTGTCAGGTTCAGGGTTCAGGGTTCAGGGTTCACGGCTGATTGGCTTGCGCTCTTCATATTTCTTGAGATAGCCAGCAATAGGAATCCACGTCTAACCTTGAACCGTGAACCCCGGAACTTTGAACCTGAATAGTTACGATAAAAATATCATCAAACTAAATATTTAAAGAGACATCCGGAAGAATGTCCTGGAGATACAGGGTGACATCGAGAAGTTTTTGCACACTGATTCCTGTTTCCACGGCCATCTCATTGAACATAAAGACCATGTCTTCGGTGGCCACATTTCCCGAGGCCCCCGGTGCAAAAGGGCATCCACCCAACCCGCCTATGGAAGATTCAAAAGACCGTATCCCCGTCTCATAGGCCTTAAGGGTATTGGCCAGACCGAGTCCCCTCGTATTATGAAAATGTACGCCGAAATGAATCTCCGGAAACTTCTCCATACATGCACGGGTGATCTGTTCAACCAGTTTAGGATTGCCAAAGCCGACGGTATCACAAAGGGTTACTCTCCCGACCCCGATTGCTGCTACTGCCTCCACGTACCGGAGGATATCCTCAACTTTTACCTGCAATTCAAAAGGACATCCAAAGACTGTAGCCAGGGCAACAGAGATATCCGTATCAGGATTAAACGATAGTTCTCTCTTTATAATCTTCAAGGATTCGATAGATTCCTCGGGAGTTTGCTTTACATTATGGAGATTGTGCAAGCGGCTGACGGAAAAGAAAAAAACAAGATTTCTGATCCCGCTTTTTAGGGCATCCCGCAACCCCTGAAGATTGGGGACCATCGCGGTCAAGGTGATGCCTTTAAGATCAAGGATGCCGGCGATTACCTCTCTAATATCTTTAAATTGGGGGATTGCTTTCGGAGAGACAAATGATCCTATTTGCATCTCCCTGATCCCACAGGCGGCCAACTGTTTGATAAGGGAGATTTTTCCCCTCGTGTCAACATGTACGCTTAGATTTTGCAGACCATCCCGGGGGCCGACTTCAACGATCTTAACTCTTTCCTTAGGTGGCATAGGTTAATTTCCCCTATAGTTCGTTTGCTATAACCAAATATCTTGAGTAATCATAGCAATGCTGATATAATTTTCAAATATATTCTTTTTAAAAAGTGAGAGGAAAGATGTTCATGCATAATCCAAATTTCAGTTCAGGCCCCTGCAGCAAGAGGCCGGGATGGAGCCTTGAGACTTTGAAAGATGCTCCGGTCGGTCGTTCCCATCGTTCTGCCCTCGGGAAGGAAAAGCTGGCGGAGGCGATCTCGGCAACGAAAAGAATCCTAAGAATCCCGGGGGACTATCTGGCCGGGATCTTACCCGGCTCGGACACAGGGGCATTTGAGACTGCCATGTGGACCCTCCTCGGCCCGAAGCCGGTGACGGTGCTGGTATGGGAGAGTTTCTCCGAAGGCTGGGCAGCGGACATTGCCAAACAGTTGAAACTCAATCCCACGATTAAGAGGGCTGATTATGGCAAGATTCCCGACCTGAAAGAGGTGGACTGGTCGCATGATGTCGTCTTTGTTGCCAACGGCACCACGAGCGGCGTTAAAATTCCCGACTGGGACTGGATTCCATCGGCCAGGGAGGGGCTTACCCTTTGCGATGCCACCAGCGCCGTTTTTGCCATGACTATTGACTGGTCAAAGGTGGACGCCCTGACTTTTTCCTGGCAGAAATGCCTCGGTGGCGAGGCCGGCCATGGCATGCTCATCTTGAGCCCCAGGGCCATTGCCCGTCTTGAATCTTATGATCCCCCCTGGCCCCTGCCCAAGATCTTCCGCCTGAAAAAGGAGGGGAAGGTCAACCGGGCTATCTTTGCCGGGGATACCATCAACACCCCTTCCATGCTCTGTGTGGAGGATTATCTTGATGCGCTGAAATGGGCGGAGGAAATCGGACTGAACGGTCTCATCAAGAGAAGTCAGGAAAATCTTGAGGTCATAGAGGAATGGGTCGCAAAGACAGAGTGGGCCGATTTCCTGGCCGCTTCCCCCGATATTTGCTCTACCACCTCGGTCTGTCTGGCCGTTGCCAATGAAAAATTTAAGGCCATGCCCAGGGAGGAGCAGGTAAAATTTCTCAAGGATATTACCGGTACCTTAAGCAGGAATAATGTGGCACATGATATAAATTCCTACAGAGATGCCCCCCCGGGGGTTCGTTTCTGGTGCGGCCCCACGATTGAAGCAGCAGATATAAAATATGCTCTTGGCGAACTGGAAAGATTTTACAACCAAAAGATCGCCGGGCGCTGATCAGGATAAGGGGTTTATGTTTCCGGCCCCTGACTTCAAGGAGGAAAAGCTTAATGAAAAGAGTTCTTGTAACCGATAACATTGCCGCCGAGGGTGTAGAGATATTTAAAAAAATGCCGGGGATTGAGGTTGACGTCATGCTGAATCTTACCCCCGATAAACTCAAAAAAGTTATTAAGGATTACGATGGTCTGACCATCCGGAGCGCTACAAAGGTCACCAGGGAGATTATTGATCATGCGGAAAGACTCAGCGTGATCGGGCGGGCCGGGACCGGTCTCGATAATGTGGATGTCGCCGCTGCCACGAAGAGAGGTATCGTCGTCATGAACACCCCCGGTGGTAACACCGTTACAGCAGGGGAGCACGCCGTTGCCATGATGCTCTCTCTTGCCCGAAAGATCCCTCAGGCCACGGCGTCCATGAAAGCGGGAAGGTGGGAAAAGAGTAAGTTTATCGGCACGGAATTCTGTAATAAGACCCTGGGGATTATCGGCATAGGAAGGATTGGCAGCATTGTCGCCGACAGGGCACAGGGTCTGAAGATGAATATCATCGCCTATGACCCCTTCATATCACCGGAGACGGCGGAAAAGACAGGAGTCACCCTTGTTGCCATGGATGAGCTTTTAAGCAGTTCCGATTTTATCTCGGTACATCCCCCGCTGACGAAGGAAACGAGGGGAATCGTCAATGCCGATGCTTTTGTTAAGATGAAGAGGGGGGTTTTCATTGTTAACTGCGCCCGTGGGGGGATTGTCAATGAAAGAGACCTTTACGATGCCCTTATCTCCGGAAAGGTTGCCGGCGCCGCCCTCGATGTCTTTGAAGAGGAACCCACCAAAAATAGAGAGCTTCTCGCCCTCGACAATGTAATCTGTACGCCCCATCTCGGCGCCTCGACCGATGAGGCCCAGACCAATGTGGCTGTTGCCGTTGCCGAACAGATTGCGGCTTATCTTACAAGAGGGGAAATCAAAAATGCCGTCAATTTCCCCTCTGTCAGCGCCGAGTTACTGAACGTGATCCAGCCCTATCTGATCCTGGCGGAGAAGTTGGGGAAATTCGAATCTCAACTGGTCTCGGGCGGCATCAGGGAGGTCATTGTAGAGTACAACGGGGAAATTTTGAACTATAACACAGCTCCCATCACCATTTCCCTGCTGAAGGGACTTCTGACCCCCATACTCAACGAAACTGTCAATTACATCAATGCGCCCCTGGTGGCAAAGGAGAGGGGCATCAAGGTAGTGGAAACAAAGAGCAGTGAGGTTAAAGACTATACGAGCATGATAACTCTTACCATTGAGACCTCTCAGGAGGTAAGTTGCGCGGCAGGCACCATCTTCGGACGTCAGGATCCGAGGATCGTGAGGATCAATAAATTTACCCTTGAGGTCGTTCCGGAAGGCCATATGCTGGTACTGTGTACCTGTGACAGGCCCGGCGTCATAGGTAACATCGGCGCCACCCTCGGAGATAATCTTGTCAATATTGCGAGACTCCACTTCAGCCGCGAACAGGCTGACCAACAGTCCCTGGTTGTGCTGAGTACCGATGGTATGGTAAGCGATGATGTGCTTAATAAGCTCCGGGGGCTGCCCCATGTCATTTCCGTGACCCCTCTTGAGATGTAGATAGGAGGAAGTTCCTTATGGCGAGTGTTGTAGTTGTCGGCGCCCAATGGGGTGATGAAGGCAAGGGGAAGGTCGTTGATCTCTATGCAGAGGAGGCCGATGTAATTGCGAGATTCCAGGGGGGCAACAATGCAGGTCATACCATCGTTGTAAAAGGTGAAAAAACCATCCTGCACCTGATTCCCTCCGGTATTTTGCACGACCATAAGATCTGCATCATCGGAAATGGGGTTGTCGTGGATCCCGTGGTTCTGATTGAGGAGATTGACACACTTGAAAAGCGGAAGATTTTCCCCCTGCACACAAAACTTTTTGTAAGTGAAAGTGCCCACGTGATCATGCCCTATCACCGGAGGCTGGATGTGGCCCGCGAGTCTCATGGGACGGGTAAAAAGATAGGAACCACGGGAAGGGGCATCGGACCTGCCTATGAAGATAAGGCGGCACGGGTCGGAATCAGGATCTGTGATCTCCTTGATGCAGAGGTGTTTAAGGAAAAATTGAAGAGGAACGTGGAAGAAAAAAACTTCTACCTCACCAGGCTCTTCCGGGAAGAACCGGTGGATGGCGAGGCGATTTACGATGAATACCAGGCATACGCCGAACGTCTCCGAGGCTACGTGGCAGACACATCTCTGATTATCAATCAGGAGATCAAAGAGGGGAAGAAAATCCTCTTCGAGGGCGCCCAGGGGACACATCTCGATATTGACCACGGCACCTTTCCCTTTGTTACCTCTTCCAATACCGTCGCCGGCAGCGCCTGCTGCGGCGCCGGTGTCGGGCCGACAACTATCGGCGCAGTTATTGGAATTTGCAAGGCTTACACCACGAGGGTAGGGGAGGGACCCTTTCCTACTGAAGGAACCTGCGAATTTTGCGACCGACTACAGGAGAGAGGACAGGAATTTGGCGCCACAACAGGCAGGAAACGCCGATGCGCCTGGCTGGATATAGTCCTTGTCAGGCAGGCAATCAGGGTTTCGGGTGTGACGGGACTTGCACTAACCAAGCTCGATGTCCTCACCGGAATCGAAAAATTGAAAATCTGTGTCGGTTACAGGACACCGTGGGGGGAGGAATTTACCGCCTCTGTTCCTGCAAACCAGCGTGTATTTGAACAATGCCGGCCGATTTATGAAGAAATGGACGGCTGGACGGAAGATATCGGTGAGGCCAGGTACATAAAAGAACTGCCCAAAAACGCAAGACGATACATCGAAAGATTGGAAGCGCTTGCTGCCACTGAAATGATACTCGTCTCCGTGGGAGCGGGCAGAGAGGAGACGATCATCCTGAAAAATCCTTTTAATCAGGTGAAACTCTCATAGAGAACCCGTCCCTTGAGAAAAAGGATAGACTTTCTACAAAAATTTCCCTTGACATCTCAAGAGCTTGTTGTTAGGAGGGCACACCCCACAATAATCATATCATTTTAATGGGCCGTTAGCTCAGATGGTAGAGCAGCGGACTTTTAATCCGTTGGTCACGAGTTCGATTCTCGTACGGCCCACCAAATCCGATTAAAAGGGCCTCCGAGAGGAGGCCCTTTTAATCGGATTTGGTGCTTGGTTCTTCGAATAACATTACAATTGACATGATATACGGAAAGATAAAAATAAATGATTGCGAAAAAATTGTCAAGATATTATATGTTATTTCCTATGGTTAGTCGGGTTCTAAGGTTTCGATAGACCAGGGATGCGATGACAAAAGAAATACCTCGTCGTTGTAGCAAACTTCGCGAACGCCATGGATAGAGCTGCAGACGTTAGCGGTCTTGGATGATGAGACAATTTGAGATACTCGGCGAGATTAGCGACATCGAGACAATCGCAGAAGGCCGAGGAGTGTACATCCGGCGCTATCTGGAGCGCACTTACGGCAAGGGTCACTGGCGGAAGATGAAGGGCATAGGAACTGTGAAATTAGCAGACGCTACAATTTGTGAAGCCGAGATACATTGGTTTGAGGCGCACGACATAATCTATACCCTACGTCAATGTTTGCATCTATCGAGCTTCCGGAAGTTGCAGAGCGGGCACTGATGTCGGCGGGCGCATAATCGCATCGGCGCTTTTTGACGACCGAGAAACGGCTGATATCTGAGGTAGATGTGATGAGCGAACCACAATCTTATCCGGTTGGTTGGACAAGCCCGGTGTGTCTGTGTGATCTATATATAAGGTACACTCCTTTATTAAATAGTGCCCGGAATTGGACAGTTATGGGAGTATACACTAATTTGGGTTTTTTTCCGCCGCCTTAGCGGCTTCGTTCAACAAGCGGGTCAAGCGGACGTAATAAAACCTGCGCCGCTTACCCTTAATGTTCGCTGAAAATTGAAGAGCACGAAAAGATTGACTACACAATTCCCCGTTGGTATTATAAAAACATGTTCAACAACCGAAAAATAGCCGAAGAATTCTTACCGGCAGAGGACATAGTTCTGTATCCCGGCGATTGTCTGAAGCTGCTGCACACAATTCCTGAAGAGTCACTGTCCCTTGTCATCACCTCGCCTCCTTACAACATCGGGAAAGAGTACGAAAAGAAGCTGAAGCTGGAAACGTATATCGAGCAACAGGCGGCTGTAATCCGTGAGTGTGTCAGATGCCTTTCCCCGCAGGGGAGCATTTGTTGGCAGATCGGCAATTACGTTGATAACGGGGCCATCATACCTCTAGACACGTTACTATATCCCATCTTTACGGACCTTGGCCTTAAAATGAGAAACCGGATTATCTGGCACTTTGAACACGGATTGCATTGCAGCCGTCGGTTCTCAGGCCGATACGAAACAATCATATGGTTCACAAAGACCGACAAATACACGTTTAATCTTGATTCAGTGAGGGTGCCTCAAAAGTACCCTGGCAAGAAGTATTTCAAAGGACCGAATGCAGGGAAGTATTCCTGCAACCCCCTCGGTAAGAATCCCGGCGACTTATGGGTTATTCCCAACGTCAAATGTAATCACGTTGAAAAAACAGGCCACCCGTGCCAGTTTCCCGTTGAACTCATTGAACGTTTTGTTTTGTCTCTGACCAACGAGGGGAATTGGGTATTCGACCCGTTCTTGGGAACCGGCACAACTATCATCGCTGCTATCCGCCACAACCGCCATGGAGCAGGCGCCGAGACGGTTGAAAAATATGTCCATCTTGCAAGGCGGCGCATTGAGGAGGAGATTGCCGGAACTCTAAGAACTCGCCCGATGCACAAACCGGTCTATGACCCTGAAGAGGCTGGTAACAGTCTGCGAATTGCCCCATGGAAAACCAAGCAAGAAGATAAGCAATTAAGACTACTTGAAAATCAAGCAAGATACACTTCCAAATGAAGATTTCCGAAACATACTCCCATCTGAACGGTTTGGAGTTCCTCCTTGTCCATCAACCTAAGTTGTGGAAGGAAATCCAAGACGTTGTTGCCAAGGTAGATGCTGCGGTGTGCAAGACCAAAGTGTCAAAAGAAAAGATCATGAAAGGCAAACTTCTGTACAGCCCCGTTGCCATGAATTCAGCCTTTTCAAAGCTGCTTCGCGCCCGTTTATGGGGGGAGAGCCGCGTCAGCTACTGGGTCACGAAGAACGAGAAGTTGATCCGCAAGACTCTCACGATGCCGGCCCAGGAGCAAAAGAGAGAAATCGAAGAGATGGGAGAAACGCCTATCTTTAGCTACAACCAGACGGATTTTGTCAAAGATCGTGTCGCCGTCGAAGTGCAGTTCGGCAAGTACTCTTTTGTGGCTTACGACCTATTCGTCAAACATCTCGCTTTTTATGTTGGTGACCGCATTGACGTTGGTATCGAGATTCTACCCATGAAATCCCTTCAATCACATATGAGTTCCGGAGTCGCCTATTACGAGGGTGAGCTTTACAATGTCGTCAGACAAGGCAGGGGCATTCCGGCGGTCCCATTGGTCATTGTCGGAATCGAACCCTAAACAGAACCCAGCGAACAAGTCGTTCCAGCCAATCGCCCATAAAGCGGGCTCTGGCTGAACTCTGCGTTCTTATTCTCTTCTTCGAATTTCAGATTACCGGTGTCATTGCTATCTTATAGTCAATTCTGGTAAAAGATTTCTTGCATTCACCAATCTTTGCACATAGGGGGCTCCCTGGGCGAAGACCCAGGTCCTCGCATCCCGGAACATGCGCTCCACGGGATGGCGTTTTGTACAACCGAACCCCCCATGAACCTCTACGGCTAAATTGGTAGCCTTCAGCAGTAACTGTGAGGCAAAAGCCTTGGCAGACGCAGTTTCGGCGCTATGTTTTACCTTTCTGTCAGCCAATAGCGCCGCTCGGTAGATAAGGAGGCGGGCCGCTTCAATTTCAGTGGCAATATCACCGAGAGAGAAACTGACCAATTGATACTCGCCTATGGGATGACCAAAGGCGAATCTGGTCTTTGCGTATGCTACGGCCTCCGCAAGAGCCGCCCTTGTTAGACCGAGAAAACCGGAGGAGAGGGTGATTCTCGTCTCATCGAGGGTAGATAAAGCATATTTCAATCCTTTCCCCGCTTCACCAATTAGTTGCTCTTTTGGTATCACACAGTCCTTAAAGAGCACCTCTTCATCCTGGTGACCACGGCAGCCCATAGTCGGCACCCTGTCAATTACCGAATAGCCGGGGGTGCCCTTCTCTATCACAAAGGCGCTGATACCCCTTGCCCCCCTGGCGGGATCGGTCTTGGCCATAACCACTCCCCAATCCGCCGCATGGGCAAAACTCATATATCTCTTTCTTCCGTTGAGGATGTACTTACCGTTCTTGAATTCGGCAACAGTCTCCAGGGCGCTGGCATCGGAACCGACATTGGGTTCGGTAAGTCCGAAGGCCCCAAAGGCCTCCCCACGTGCTACGGGAGCCACATATTTTTTCTTCTGTTCATCACTTCCGCCGGCCAGGATCGTCGTGGGGGCAAGACCGGGCACCTCCATGAGCATTCCCGCCATAGCTGCTTGAGAGGCGAAGGTGATCTCCTCCGCGGCGATGCATATATCCAGTATAGGCCATTCCGTTCCATCATACTCCTTGGGTATATACATTGCCGTATACCTGTGGGGAGGCAGAGACATCTTCTTCCATAAGTCCCAGGGCATCTCATCTTTTTCATCAATCTGTGCCGCGATGGGTGCCACCTCCTTCTCACCGAATTCTCCTGCCTGCCGTCTGATTTCTTCCTGTTCCGAAGTTAAGTCAAAACAAATAGCCATTTTCTTCCCTCCTTATTTAAATAACTTTAGGCACTTTAAACTTTAGATCACTTTAGGCACTTAACTTGATACTATAAAAACAGGAGGGAGTCCAAGGAAAAACCACAGATTTGGGATGACAAACTCCTTGACTTTTTCCGGGGTGTAAGATAGGAAATTTCTCGTAGGGGTGCCTTATTCCAGACCCAGAAAATGTAATTGTCATTACTACATATTTTTAAAATTCACCGGAACAGGTTATATGGGATTACCTTTAGAAGGGATAAAGGTGTTGGATTTTTCTCTGGCCTTGATGGGTCCCCTCTGCGGCATGATGTTAGGGGATATGGGAGCGGAAGTGGTCAAGATAGAGAGACTTACCGGAGAGGCAATAAGGAGGGGTAAGGCAGCAGGGATGGAAGAATTCTTTGGGTTAGAGGAGGCGGAAATTGATGATCCCATGTGGCTTGCCCATAACCGTAACAAGAGGAGCCTCGCTATTGATCTCAGTGACGAGAGGGGGCAAGGGGTAATCGAAAGGTTAGTAAAAGGCGCTGATGTTGTTCTACATAGCTTTCGCCCCGGAACTATGGAGAAAATGGGATTGAGTTATCAAACCTTGAGTAGAATCAATCCTCACATTATTTATTGCTCTTTTTATGGATTTGGTGAAACCGGTCCCCTGGCACATCGGATTGGCGGGGACATGTATTCCCAGGCTTTTACAGGGATGGTCAGTCTTCAGGGTTGCCCGGGGGATCCTCCAACCATGGTTTCTGCGGCCATCGTTGACCATGCCGGCGCCTGGATGGGCGCCTATGGGATCATGGTTGCCATGTTCCACCGCGCCAGGACAGGGGAAGGCCAGGAAGTGGTGATAAACCAGATAGATGTCGCTATGTACCTTCAGATGTCCGAGGCCCACCTTTATCTGATAGATGGGATTAAATGTCAGCGGGCAGGGAGGGCGTCTCCGGTGTCGCCGCCTCCGTATGGCGCCTACCCGGCGGCAGATGGAGACATTATCACTCTTTTCGGCAGCGATCCACTGTGGCCAAGATTTTGTGGGGTGTTGGGGGCAGAGGAGTTGGCCGATGATCCGCGGTTCAACAATGATAAGTCAAGGTACGAAAATCGTAAGGATCTTTACCCCCTCCTTGACAGGGCATTTAGAAAGAAGACCAAGGGTGAATGGCAGAGGCTTTTCCGGGAAGCAGGCATGAGATGTGACCCCTGCCTTGATTACGAGGAACTCTTCAACCACCCGCAGGTGGAGGCAAACGAAATGGTGGTGAACTTAAACCATCCCGTGCGGGGCATGATAAAGATGCTGGGGGTTCCCGTGAAGTTGAAGAAGACCCCCGGCAGGCCGCAATTGCCTCCCCCCCTGCTGGGCGAGCACTCTGAGGAAATACTCCGGGAGATCGGCTATACGGACGAACAGATAGGGGAACTTGTCGCCGCAAAGGTGATCAAGGTTGCCCCGGCAAAGCCCTGTTGTTAAATTTATGAGGCGATAAATGGAAAATATGGAGTATCCTCTGGAGGGGATCCGTGTCTTAGAGTGGGGTATCTTCCATGCGGGTCCAGGAGGCGTGGCTATTCTTGGCGATCTGGGAGCAGATGTAGTTAAAATAGAGCAACGTGGTAAAGGGGACCCCATACGGCACCGCAGCCGCTTTGGACGAACATCATTCAACCTGCCGGACGGCAAAAATCTTTTCTTTGAGGCCTCCAATAGAAACAAGAAATCAATTACCATTGATTTTACCAAGGAAAAAGGAAGAGAAATTGTTTACCGCTTGATCCCTCAGTTTGATGTTTTTGTCACCAATCTCCGGCGAAAAACCATCGTAAAAATGGAGATGACCTATCCCATTCTCTCCGGGTTTAATCACCGCTTGATCTATGCCTCCGTATCGGCTTACGGAGACAATGGTCCCTACAAAGATATCGGCGGTTTTGACTTTCAGGGCCAGGCAAGATCAGGGATCATGTTCAGCATGGGAGAACCGGATATGCCCCCTCTCCTTCTCCATTTCGGTCTTGTTGATCAGGCAACGGCCATTATGCTCAGCCAGGGGATATTGGCCGCCCTTTTTATGCGGGAGCGCACCGGCAAGGGCCAGGAGGTTAAGACGTCCCTATTGGGGACTGCCCTGAACCTGGGCTATTTCAATTTTCTGAACGCCCTCTGGCTTAATCAGGATGTGCCCCGGCACCGTCGCATGGATACCGATCCCAGCCGCAACTATTATTGTTGTCAGGACGGGAGGTGGATTGCCCTCACCCTCCAGCCGGGTGAGGATTGGAGCCGTTTCTGCCGGGTCATAAACCACCAGGAGCTGGAAAGTGATGAGAGATTCGATACCCCCCAAAAGAGGGCGGAGGATTATTCACGAGACCTTATTTCTCTGCTACAGGAGATTTTTTTAACCCGGGAAAGGGATGATTGGCTGGAAATTTTAAAAGAAAATTACTTCATCGTCAGCCCCGTGAATCGTACCATTGAACTGGAGCATGATCCCCAGATAAGGGAAAATTATCTGGCTGACCTTGATCATCCCACACTTGGCAGAGTCAAGATTCCAGGTTTTCCTGTCCATTTCAGCGGCGCCCGGGCGGAGACAAGAAAAGCCGCTCCCCTGCTGGGAGAAAACACAGAGGAGGTTCTGAAAATCTACGGATACACTGAACAGGAAATAGAACAACTCATAAAGGAGGAGGTAATTTAAGATGGCAGAAAAGACCTACGCGCCGGCTATGGAGCCGGGGAAACAGTTGGAAAGGGATATGGACTGGGTAAAAAACGAGATTCTCCTGGAGAAGGATTTGGAGAAAAAGATCGCCACAATTACTTTTAACCGTCCGGAAAAGTTGAACTCTACCCTGCGCAGCCACTACATTTACCTGGCAAAGATAATGCGGGAATTAAATTGGGATAACGAGGTTAAGGTGATTATCTTTAAAGGGGCGGGGCGATGTTTCGGTACCGGTCACGATGTCGTTGAACTGGGGACGATGCACGGTCATGACACAACGGGAAAGGCCCGCCGCCCGGGACAAACGGAGAGACTGCTGGTGGATATGGGGCTGAAGGAATTGATCTTCGAGCCGTTGCACAGGTGCCTCAAGACCACCATTGCCCAGGTGCACAGCTACTGTTACGGTTACCACTTTCAGGTAGCCATGGCCTGTGATCTGGTGGTTTGTACCCCGGATGCCCGCTTTACCCACCCCGGTTTCAGGTATATCGGCCCCACGCTCGACCTGGCCTACTGGCTGCAGCTCATGGGCATAAGGAAATTGAAGGAGATGGTCTTAACGGGGAAGGCATTTACCGCCGAGGAGGCCTTAGAGTGCGGATTGGTGAACAAGGTGGTTCCCTACGATAGACTTGAGGAAGAGGTAAATAAAATGGCCCTGGCGGCGGCGTCCATGCCCCTCGATGGCATCGTGATGGGAAAGACTTTCCTGCAGGGGATTATAGATGCCGCAGGCGTAGCTGCGGGAGAATATTTAGGCTATATGGGACACGCCATGCAGACTGCCATCCAATACAGGCCGGGAGAATTCAATTTACTCAAGGAAAGGAGAGACAAAGGAGTGAAGGGAGCGACAGTTACCAGGGACTCCCATTGGCCTCCCGAGTTTGAATTGAGATAACCAAGGTGTCGGTTTTAGATTTACACATCCATACCACGATCTCGGGCGATAGTCTTATCACCCCGGAGGTCCTTTTCATGGGAGCTAAAAAGGCCGGTCTGGACGGGGTTTGCATTACGGAACATGGCTTCGAAAAGTCGCGGATAGCGGCGGATTTATCCCGTGAATATGGATTCCCCTTCTTTGCCGGCATGGAAGCAAGCACAGAATTAGGCGATATCCTTGTTTTCGGGATAGACAGTTTCCCTCGGACTATTTCCCGGGCGAGGGAACTGAAGGAATTTGTGGAAAAGGCGGGCGGGGTGCTGGTTGCTGCGCATCCCTTCAGGAGTAATTTTAACCGGTCGTCTTCTCCCCCTGCCGCTTCAGATATTGCTCTTAATCATAAATATCAACTCCTCCGGCTGGTTGATGCAATGGAGGTGATTAACGGCTGGTCGTCGGAGGCGGAAGTCATTCATTGCCGAAAAGTGAGCGAAGAACTGAGCCTGAACGGCACCGGAGGAAGTGATGCCCATATCCCGGCTCAGGTAGGGTGTTGCGTGACAGTATTTGATGGTCTCATCAGGAGTGAAGAAGATCTGGTGGCGGAGTTGAAACGGGGGAGATTTAGAGCCGAGGACCGCCGCCTGCCGGAGCAGAAAGGTTCCCTGAACTGGTTCCGCTGATATTTGAGCAGGAAAATGTAACAATAACATAGCCTCGGGCGTAGCTTCGCACCCATCTTTTGGAATCCGGCGTAGATCTGAGATACATCTAAGAGTTGTTAGGCCATGCCAGCAGCAAAACAACTGAATATATACCCATGTAAGTACAAAGAGCCTATGGAAAATACGGAGTCCATTGGACAATCTCACTTTGAAAGGAAGTGACATCGACAAAATTTGAATGTTGAGGGCCGTTTTGATCTTCGGTTAGATGTGAAATATCCGCACCTCGGTACAATTAACGAGTTATATGAAATGGTACATATTGAGAAGTAGTCATGAATAATATAAAAATTGAAAACTTGATAGCAGAATGTAAACAGATTCAGGAAGATTCTACTTACACTGCCGAAACTCACCATATTATAGAAAAAAGGTTATCCAAGAGGGCTTTTTGGTATAAATTTGTGCCGCCAGCAATTACAGTTTTAAGTGCTATTGCTCTGATTTTAGGAATGCCTAATTGGATTTCATGGATCACTATATTTTCTGGAATAATTTCAATACTGAATATTCTCTTGGAACCCGAGAAAGAGTCAAAAGACCATTTATTCGCGGCAAAGAATTTTACTGTCTTAAAGCATGAAGCACGGTCATTGAATGAAACATTTAAAGATTTTATGACAGAAGAAGAGTTTTATCATAATGTTAAGCACTTGAGGGAGAAATACAATATGCTCGTTCAATATTCTCCTTCAACAGAGAAAGAAGCATTTGAAGAAGCAAGAAAAAGAATACAAACAGGTGTACACTCGGCTGATTTTAAGTCAGAGGAGAAATGAATCATGCTTGACCGTCAGGCTTTCCAAAACAAGGATTGGATAAAGTGAAAAAAATCAGCAAGACACAAAACTATTCAACCCTCATCACCGACCTTGCCTCTCTCATTGAGCAGGGGCGGAAGGCGGCGGTGCGGTATGTGAATACCGCTCTGGTTGCTACTTACTGGCTGATTGGAAGGCGGATTGTAGAGTATGAGCAGAAAGGGAAAAAACGGGCGGAGTATGGAGAAACGCTCCTTAAAAAATTATCTGTTGATTTAACCAAAAGATTTGGTAAAGGCTTTGGCTATGTAAATTTGAATCTAATGCGCCAGTTTTATCTTACTTACCCTC
>Ga0210056_1000539_pt1 | contig 31622 bp, 35 predicted proteins | sample CryGeyCG2014_080_2_FD_183965 | JGI IMG/M metagenome (GOLD analysis project Ga0210056, IMG submission 183965) | Groundwater microbial communities from aquifer - Crystal Geyser CG07_land_8/20/14_0.80 (SPAdes) (version 2) | ecosystem: Environmental > Aquatic > Deep subsurface > Groundwater | place...
TGCGTGAACGCTATCAGGAGGCGGTGAGCGAATATCGGCAAGCCTTACAGCTCGACCCCGAGCATCGGGACACCCTGTTCAACATCGCGGCCTGTCAGGAATACCAGGGTAAGCTGGACGAGGCATTGCTGACCTACCAACAGGCGGGCAAGGAAAATCCGGAGGATAGCGATGTGACTTATCGTCTGGCACGCGTCTATCACAAGATGGGTAATCTGCCAGAGGCTTTGACCTATATCGAGCAAACGCTGAACCGGCAACCTTCGGTCAATGCCTATTGGTTAAAAGCCAAAATTCTGCAAGCCACAGGCCATGAAGCCCAAGCCGTTTATCTTGAGATACTCAAGCTAAACCCGGATGATGCGGAGGCGCAATACGAGCTCAACCAAACGATGGCCAAGTGGTAGCGGGCTTCAACCTGAGAATGCCCGTTAGGGAGATGTTGATTTATTCGATGTTTTCGTTTTCGCAAAAGAAAAAATGCTTTTTAATCAAAGTATTGGATTCCGATCTTCGCCGGATAACCAGCCACTTGCCAGCTCTTGTATCCTTTAGGGTGTGCTGGCTTATAAGTAGTGACTTTGCAATCGTTTTTTGATTGCTTAGTCAATACTTAGTTGTTTCACCAGTGGATTGGCTATCCATGATGGCTTGGGCTTTAGCCCTTAGCCAGAATTGAGTTGTTTTATCAGTAGTTTCATCAATGACGAGTAAATCAGTGCTTCTTTGGAAAATTTCATGCAACGGATCAAGATGTTATGGATTTTCGTCGGGGGCTTGATGCCGCAAGGGCATTCCCAAGCAACAACGCAGCCAAGGCGTTGCTGAATGAGAATGCACCCTACGCTTGCTTGTTCATTGTCGCCCTGATGTCGCCCACGAATTCAATTTGAATGCATACATGCTAACGCAGTGTTGCTAATGCAAATGCAACGGGGCGGATTGCTCCGCCCCGTCCTTACTTCACAAACTATGCAACTTAGTGCAGCGTTCTGACACCGCCACGGCTAGGACCTTGATTGGTCGGCTGAATGCTGATGGTTGAATTGCCCGTGTTGTACTCATTCAGACATGCAACCTGGGTGGTTGTAATGCCGATGCTGTAACCAACGTCAGATGCAGATATTTTGTGATCTTTATCCTTGTCATCCTTGCTGTCATCGTCATCCTTACGGGCATGGAAATCCTCGCAGCGTTCGACAGTATCCAAGGCATGTTTGGAATGCCCGCTCAGCTTGCCGTCATTGGCGACGACTAATGAAGTCTCTGCTCCGCCCATGCGGTGGCAAATCGCGATCTTGCCATCGCCTTCCTGATGTTCTGAACCCGCAGACCGATCCAGGTGGTCACGATGGGTGTCTTCGTTGCGGTCATGGTCATTCTTGGCCGTTCCCGCCTTATCTTTTCCGTCTTTATCTTTATCTGATGTCTTGTCCTTGGACTCGTGCTTGTCATCGTCGCTTTCGTCTTTGCCGTCTTTATCCTTGCTGGTTGAGGCAATCGAACTGCCGTTACAAGTGGTCAGAACAAATTTCACGCCACAATCGTAGATTACCCTGCCGGTGCAGCCGGTGACACTCGACGAGTCCTTGGAATCCTTGGAATCCTTGGAATCCTTGGAATCCTTGGAATCGTCTGCGAAAGCAGGGGTTGAAACGATAGCCAGACTGCCCATGCCAAGCAACAGTGCCATCAAGAGTTTTGCGGGTTTGGTTCTCATGATTATTTCCTTATAAAATTGGTAGAGTTTGCAACAACGGTAAATCAACTAGCGTTTTAGTATCATCGGTGAGCCTCCTGGTTAGTTCCGGCCGGGTCTAATTGACTGCGTCCTGGATGCCAAAGAAATATTGTGAAACGCCGCGCGTATTTCTCGGGCCTGTCACTTCAACGGTAACGCGATAAAAAAGTTTCCCCAGTCCGGTTAAAGGTGTGCTATCGGTGCTGGGCGCTATCGGGGTGTCATAAATCGGCACGACCCTGCATTGCAGAAAGGTTGCCGGAGTCTGTAAATTTGCCGTATTGTCAGCGGCATTACCTGTGACCAGTGCTCCGCACATCCGCTCTATCAGGTAATGCACTGAGTAGCTGGCGGTCGTGTCTCCGGGTAATGTTTGTAACAAGGGATTGCTCCAGTTCAGGCCTCCCACCGGGCTGGGCAGACGGGTAGTTACATCGAGTGCGGACGCATTTGGATAAAAGTAGGGTTGACCCGCACTGTTGACAGGGCAGTTAGCGGCAACGAACTGGCAGCTATTGGGATTGCTGGATAGATTCCCCATGATTTCCGTATAAGCCTGTTCAGCCCCGATGTCCGCCATCTGGATCGCCGCCTCGTTGAAAGCAATGTTGCCCGAAACCACGTTGCTGGTGTCTACCGAGCGCATCAGTGCAACGCCCGCCAGCGAGATGGCCATCAGTGCGATCAAGGCAATCACCAGCACCACACCTTGTTGCTTGTTGCGGTAGTTCATCACAGATTCCCCCATATCACGTTACGCACCGGGATGACGGTTTGATAGACCTTGTAGCGGTAGCTACCCCAGTTGGCATTGGCACTCAAGTCTATCGCCCCGCCAAACCAGGAAGGCGCTACCGTCGTGGTCGTGCTTGCCGTTTTTTGCCCGCTACGTGCAACCACGGCGACTCGGATAGCCTTGATGCGGTTGATGTCGGCAGCGAACGGATTCGCCCAGTCACTGCCATTGCAGGCGCTGCCAGTGGCATCTGTCCAGCAGCTAATGGACTGGCTGCCTGCATTGGCGATGCCGTATTGAGCCTGCATGTTGACGATGTTGTCTGCCACGGAGCTCCAGGTCGTGCCGCTGTCGGTGGAATGCTCAAGATTGTTGTTGGCATTGACCCGGTATTGCAGGGCGGGGATAGCCGCCGCAGTCTGCCCCAGATTGATAAGGGTCGCCGTGCCGGGGATAGTGGCATCTGCCACGGGAAGGCTGGTCGCTTGCCATTGAGTGCAGTTGCGGCTGGCATCGGGAATCAGCAGATAATCGTTCAGGTGGATGGCCTGGTTGGTGTCTACCGTGAGTGAGGTGATGGAAGAGGTGGCTGACAAAGGTGAGGTGAGTTTCGCGGCTCCGCCGCCCGTGACTATCCCGCCGGTATCCGAATCCAGCCTGTGGGTGGTGAGGGTGTCAGAACCCGCACCGCCATCAGCAATGCTGACTGGGGCAATGTTGACCCCGTTGAGCTTGACGCAGGGCAGGCTACCGGGGGTGGTGCTGGCATCTATCAGGCCGAAGCCCGCCATGCGTAAATCCTGTTCGAGGAAATACAGCGCAAGCAGCCCGTTTTGTTGCATATCGGCACCGCTGGCGGTGACGCGGCGCTGCGTCTCGAAGGATGAGACGGTGGTAAAAATTGCCAGCGAGGCCAGCAGACCGAGTGCCAGGCCGACCAACATCTCAATGAGCGTAAAGCCTCGCTGCGCACGGGTGAGTGAGTTTTCCGTAGTCTTGTTCATGGCTAATTGAATTGAATCTCCGTTTTGGTCACATAGTTGTGAGCTTGCTGCTGGCCTTGCGGGGCTTGCCATTTCAGGGTGATCGTCACCTGATTGCCGACAATGGCAATGATGGGTTGATTCGCCACATCGGTCACGCCGGGTAGAAATCCCGACTGGATTTGTGTCACCCAGGCCTGGGTACTCAAATTGCCATTGGTGCGGGTGCAGGGATTGCAGGCATAGGTTGGACGAACCACATAGCTGGTCGGAACGGTGGTGGTATCCGGCAACGAGTCCGCCCACATTTGCGCGATGATCTGGTTGGCCAAAAAGGCGGCATCGGAACGGTAACGCGCATCCAGTGTGTTGTTGATAGCAGTCGCCTGAAGGCCGATTACGCCTAACAGTCCCATCGCAAAAATCAGGAACGCGATCAGTGCTTCCAGCAGCACGGAACCTTGCTGGGAGTCTTTTGCTGGCAGGGTGAATGGGGTCGTCAATTTGTTCTCCTCAGCAGCTTTGTGAATTCGTTGCGGCGGGATCGCAAAGCGATGCCGAACCCCCGGCGGGGATGCGGATTACCATTCTGCGAGCATTGGCATCAGCCGAGTGGGTCACGTCTATGCGGGTAATATTGGTTGCCGTCGGGTCGGCTTGTCCGAAAGCGGTAAACACCACGGAAGGGGCACCGCTCATGCCACTTCCCGCTGCTATGGGCGCGGCATAATTTGTGCCGGACAGACTTGCCGTACTGACACCCAGCCGCGCATTTTGCCCGCCTTCGGTGGCCGTACCCGTTTGAATGGGTGCTTCACAAGTTGCGCTCACGGTCACGCAACCGACCGACCAGCTTGTCGTGCCGCTCGCATCAGTTAGGGTGAAGCTGACGCGGGCATTGCGTCGCACCGCTTCGCCGCGTGCCAGTTGCAGTCCGGTCAGTACGTTCTGCGCGGTGGACTTGATCTCGGTGTTGTGCATCCAGCTTGATAGATTGGGGGCACCGATTGCCATTACGACGGCGAGTACCGCGATAGTCGCCATGACTTCTATCATGCTGATCCCGCGCTGCATGGGGAATAAATTTTTCATCACTTGCTGATCCATGTGGTCGTACTGGGTTTTTCATCCGGGAACGCGGTGGTGGTTTTGGCATTGCTCTGATTGATGGTGTACACATAACTACCGGCTGCACCTAAGCCCTGATTGGCGGCACTGCTGGCGGTGACGGTAAAGGTGTTTGCTGCAAGCGTGCAAGCGTAGGAAAAATAGGTCGTCGCTGCCGGGCAGGTGGCACCCACATAGGTGCGATTGTCCTGGTAATATTGTTCCATCTGTATGCGTGCGGTGGTGAGCGCAGAATGCGCTTCAACGATTTTTCCCCGCGCCATATATTTTGTATAGGCTGGTGCGGCTACGGCAGCCAGAATGCCGACGATGGCGACTACGATCATGATTTCAATCAGGGTAAATCCGCGTTGCGTTTTCATTACTTTCTCCTTGGGTGTGAGCATAATAGATTCGGCTGGCGGCAGTTTCTACCCGCAACCGACTGGTGGCATGGCAAGTCTGATAGGCGGGTCGTCAGACCGGATGAGTGGTTTTTATGCGGAGTGCCGTGAGGGTTTTTCATTGTCTATCCCGCACGCCTCGGTCAGCAAAAACTCCTTGAATGCCAGCGCCGCAGCGGATAGACGTTTGTTGCTGCGGTGGGCGACGTACCAGTGGCGCAGCAGCGGGAAGTGTTCTACATCCAGCACCACCAGCCGCCCGGTTTCCAGCTCCAGCTCGATGCTGTGCAGCGATAAAATTCCTAGCCCCATGCCCGCTTGCACGGCTTGTTTGATGGCTTCGTTGGTTTCCATTTCCATGCTGATGCGCGGCTGGATGTGATGCTTTGCAAATACGCGCTCCATCGCGCTGCGGGTGCCTGAACCCTGCTCGCGCGATAAAAAGGTTTCCTGCGCCAACAGCGCAAATTGGATGTGTGTGAGCCGCGCCAACGGGTGGCCGGGGTCGGCGATCACCACCAGCGGGTTGTCCAGAAAAGATTGCGCAACCAGATCCAACCCTTCCGGCGGTTGCCCCATGATGGCCAGATCGGTGCTGTTATCGGCGAGGTCCTGGAGTACCGCATCGCGGTTGGCGACTTGCAGAATGACGGCGATATTGGGGTGACGCTGACAAAATATCGCCAGCAGTTGCGGGGTGAAATAGTTGGCGGTGTTGACCACCGACAAGGTCAGCCGGCCTTTGCCCAGGCCTTTCATTTCGTCGAACAGCGCCTCCATTTCGTCCAGTTGCTGCGCGATGTGGCGGGCGTAATGGAACAGTTCGCGCCCCGCTTCGGTGAGAAACAGCTTTTTGCCTATTTGTTCAAATAAAGGCAGGCCAATATGCCCTTCCAGTTGCTTGATTTGCATGGACACTGCCGGTTGCGAGAGGTATAGTTCCTCCGCTGCGCGCGAGTGGTTCAGATGAGTGGCTACTTTTTCAAATACCTGGAGCTGGCGCAAGGTGAAATGCAGCATAGTGTAAAAATTTCGGGTTAAAGTAATGCGGTCATCATAAACCATAAGTATTTGTTATGGTTCTTATAAGAATAATTGACTATCGCTTATGAAGCAGCAGCCCTATAGTGGCGACCTGTTACACGTTGTTGTTGGTAGTTAGTGAATTTATCGTTAACACACAGGAGAGGTAAACAATGGATCAATCTAATCGTTATGCAGATCTGTCTTTGAATGAAGCAGATTTAATCGCTGGTGGCAAACATATTCTGGTTGCCTACAAAATGGCCCCTAACCCCGGCCACACTTATCTTGAAGCAGCCGCTCACTTCGCCGCAGAATCTTCAACCGGCACCAATGTGGAAGTTTCGACGACCGATGATTTCACCAAGGGCGTAGATGCGCTGGTGTATCTGATTGACGAAGCCACCGAAGACATGCGCATCGCCTTCCCGCTGGAACTGTTCGACCGCAATGTGACCGATGGCCGCATGATGATGGTGTCGTTCCTGACTTGCGCAATTGGTAACAATCAGGGCATGGGCGACATCAAACATGCCAAGATGATTGACTTCTATGTGCCTCCCCGCGCCGTTCAACTGTTTGATGGCCCGACCAAGGGTATCGAAGACATGTGGCGCATCCTGGGTCGCCCGGTTGTCAACGGCGGTTACATTTCCGGCACCATCATCAAGCCTAAGCTGGGTCTACGTCCTGAGCCCTTCGCAAAAGCAGCTTACCAATTCTGGTTGGGCGGCGATTTCATCAAGAACGACGAACCCCAAGGCAATCAAACTTTCTGTCCATTGAAGAAAGTATTGCCACTGGTTTACGACTCGATGAAGCGCGCACAAGACGAAACCGGCGATGCAAAATTGTTTTCCATGAACATCACGGCGGACGACCACTACGAAATGTGTGCCCGCGCTGATATGGCGCTGGAAATCTTCGGGCCCGATGCGGACAAGCTGGCCTTCCTGGTAGATGGTTTCGTCGGCGGCCCCGGCATGATCACCACCGCACGTCGCCAATATGCGGACCAGTTCCTGCACTACCACCGCGCTGGTCACGGCATGGTGACTTCTCCTTCTGCCAAGCGCGGTTACACCGCATTTGTGCTGGCCAAGATGAGCCGTCTGCAAGGGGCTTCCGGCATCCACGTCGGCACCATGGGCTACGGCAAGATGGAAGGTGAAGGCGACGATAAAGTTATCGCTTACATGATTGAACGCGATGAGTGCCAGGGTCCTATCTATTTCCAAAAATGGTATGGCATGAAACCGACAGCGCCGATTGTTTCCGGCGGTATGAATGCCTTGCGTCTGCCCGGTTTCTTCGCAAACCTGGGTCACGGCAACGTCATCAACACGGCGGGTGGCGGTTCTTACGGTCACATTGACTCTCCGGCAGCAGGCGCGATTTCTCTGCGTCAGGCTTACAACTGCTGGAAAGAAGGTGCTGATCCTATTGAATACGCCAAGGAACACAAAGAGTTTGCGCGTGCGTTTGAGTCCTTCCCCAAGGATTCCGACAAGCTGTTCCCGGGCTGGCGCGAAAAGTTGGGCGTACACAAGTAAGCTGCAAGTTCAGGCTGTATCGTTGCAATAAAAACGCGCCCCCACTTGCTGGGGGCGTTTTTTTCAAAATCCCCCTCAATCCCCCTTTTTCAAAGGGGGAAGCTGGGTGGCTTACAGCGCTATCTATTCGCCGGACACCTCTCAATCCCCCTGTTTTGAAGGTGGAGACCAGAGCTGAAGCCGGATTTATATCGTGCGGCATACCCCTGTACCCGATTTTTCAAGCGGGGAGCAGGACAAATTTAATTGCCTCTCCCGATAAGGGAGAGGCTCAGGGCGAGGGTAGCAGTCAAAAATCTACCTCTATCCCAGCCTTTCCTCCAGGCGGAGGAAGGTGCTTTCACTCTTGGAGTTAGTGATGGTTAACATAGATCAATACAAGGTTCACGCAGAGCCGTTCTATCAGGCTCAAGGTGACGAAGTCGCGTTATACGAAGCGGCTTATGCGGCACGTTTGCCGGTGATGGTGAAAGGGCCAACAGGTTGCGGTAAATCACGTTTTGTCGAATACATGGCGTGGAAACTGAATAAGCCGCTGATTACCGTGGCATGTAACGAAGATATGACCGCAAGCGACTTGGTCGGGCGTTATCTGCTCGATGCCAACGGCACGCGCTGGCTGGATGGCCCACTGACCACGGCGGCTCGCATCGGTGCGATCTGCTATCTGGACGAGATTGTCGAAGCGCGCCAGGACACCACGGTGGTCATCCACCCGCTGACCGACCACCGACGCACCCTGCCGCTGGATAAAAAAGGTGAATTGATTCAAGCACATGCTGATTTTCAACTGGTGATTTCCTACAATCCCGGCTATCAGAATCTGATGAAGGATTTGAAGCAATCCACCAAGCAGCGCTTTACTGCGTTCGAGTTTGATTATCCTGAGACGGACATCGAAGTGGCGATTCTGGGCCAGGAAGCGAACATCGAAAGCGGCTTGGCCGCGCAACTGGTAAAAATCGGCCAGACGGCACGCAATCTCAAGGGACACGGGCTGGACGAAGGTATTTCGACGCGTCTGCTGGTTTACGCCGCAACCCTGATTAAGGCTGGCGTTGCGCCGCGAGCCGCCTGTCGTATGGCGCTGGTGCGCCCGATTACCGACGATGCGGATATCCGCGACACGCTGGATCACGCGATTGATGCCGTGTTTGCCTGATTAAAGAAATCATGAAAACCATTCCAGAGGACTTGGAAGTTTATTGGCAACAACTCGCCTGCGCTTTCCCGCGCGTGGCGGAGGTGTTCCCGGATTGTATGCGGGCCGCGCTGGCTGGCTTGTCAGCCGACGGGGTGGCGGGCTATATCGAACATGCGCGCTTTCTCGGCAAGATGGGGCGCGGCGCAGAACCAATTCTGATTTTTCTGGAAGAGTGGCCGGAGGTCGCCAAAAAGGTCGGTGAGGATACCCTGCCCGACATCATGGCGTTTATCCACAAGATGGGGAAATCGCCGAATGGCAAGGCGATTACGCCGTTCCTGCAATCGTTGCCGATGACCTCGCGCAGGCTGCATTCGCATGAACAATTGCGCGATTATCTGGCTATCGCGCTGGACATGATGGAGCGCACCACCGGCTCGGTGCATGGCATTCATCAGACCTTCCCCAGCCCCGGTTTGCCGGAGATGTTCAAGCAGATTGGCGCGTTGCTCAGCCAGCTGTCATTGGCTGGCTTGAAAAGTTGGGTGGATTACGGGGTGCGTTATTACAACGATCATCCCGATCGCCAGATCGAATACTTCGGCCTGCAATCGGCAGACAGCCTTGCTGTGTTGCAGCGCGAGCGTCACGGCACGCTGCTGGTGGATAACGAGCGCAAGCTGAGCCTGTATTTGCGCGGGCTGTGGCAGGAAGAAGAGATGTTGATTCCTTATTCCAGCGCGTTCGATGAGTTGCGCAAACCCGTGCCTTACTACGACAAGTTGGGTATCCGCCTGCCCGATGTGCATGACGATTGGTTTATTGCTGAATCAACACAAGTTATTACTGGCATAGACCGCTATCGTGCCACGTTGGCGCATATCGTCGGTCATCGGCGCTGGACGAAAGCAGTGATTGCCGACAACTTGAGTCCGTTCCAGCGTATGGCGGTGGAATTTCTCGAAGATAGCCGGGTGGAATATCTGGCGATGCGCACCTACCCCGGCTTGCGCCGTTTGTTCATGGCGCTGCACCCGATTCCCAGTGAACAGGCTTGCGACGTGGAAACTCAGTCCGGCGTGCGTCACCGCCTGGCGATGTTGTCGCGCGCCATTCTCGATCCGCAACACCCCTACAGGAATCCGCAAATCATCGAGTTTGCCGGGCGTTTCCATGCCTTGATGGCAAACGGTGAGGCCAGCACGCAGGCGATGGTTGATCTGGCGATTCCGTTCATCGTACAAACGCGGCTGAAAAGCGACAATTTCGCCAATACTTATTTTCAGGATACCGAAGTTGATTACCGCGATGACAACCGCCAGATGTGGCAATTCATCGAACCCGACGACGAGGATGAGTCGGCGCACGAAGAGCGCAAGCTGGAACCCGGCAATGAGACCAGCGCGCTGCCGCCACGCCATTACCGCGAATGGGATTACAACAATCAAAGCTATCGTCCAGACTGGGTCAGCGTGTATGAAAGCCTGCATCCGCCCGGTAATGCGGCGGTGATAGACCGCTTGCTGGAAAAACATGCGGCGCTGGAAAAACGCCTGAAGAAGCTGATGGACTTGCTCAAGCCGCAGAATAAGGTGCGCATCCGCTATCAGGAGGAAGGCAGCGAGCTTGATCTGGACGTGGCGATACGTTCGCTGATTGATTATAAAAGCGGCTCGCAACCCGACCCGCGCATCAACATGAGCCATCGCAACGACGGGCGCAATATCGCGGTAATGTTGCTGCTGGACATGTCGGCATCGCTCAACGAAAAAGCGGCGGGCAGCGGTCAGACTATTCTGGAATTGAGCCAGGAAGCCGTGTCGCTGCTGGGTTCGGCAGTCGAAAAGCTGGGCGACCCGTTAGCCATCGCCGGCTTTCATTCCAATACGCGCCACGATGTGCGCTACCTGCACATCAAGGGCTATAACGAGGCGTGGGATGATGCGGTAAAAGGCCGACTGGCCGCGATGGAGGCGAGCTATTCCACGCGCATGGGTGCTGCGATGCGTCATGCCGCGCACTATCTGGAGAAGCAGGCCGCCGACAAGAAACTGATGCTGATCCTCACCGATGGTGAGCCTGCCGATATTGATAGCAAGGATGGTCGTGTGCTGATCGAAGATGCGCGGCAAGCCGTCAAGGAGTTGGATCAGCAGGGAATTTACGCTTATTGCATCAACCTCGACCCCAAGGCAGATGAATATGTGAAGGATATTTTTGGCAAGCAATACACCATTATTGATAAAGTCGCGGAATTACCAGAGAAATTGCCACAATTATTTATATCATTGACTAAATAAACCCGGCTTGCCGCGTTGTTAGGGCTGGAAAAGCGGTAGAATCACAAGCCTAATTTTTTGCAGTTGCTTCACTTTAATAACCGAGGAGAAAACATGAGCAAGAGTCTGATTCAATTCATCACCGAAGAGCAACGTCATATTCCTAATGCCAGCGGTGCGTTTACAGGTTTGTTGAGCGACATCGTTTCAGCTTGCAAGCAAATCGCGCACGATGTGAACAAAGGCGCGTTAATCGGCGTGCTGGGCAGTGCCGGTAGTGAAAACGTGCAAGGCGAGACACAGAAGAAGCTCGACATCATCACCAATGAAGTGTTCATTAAAGCCAACGAATGGAGTGGTCACCTGGCTGCGATGGCTTCCGAAGAAATGGACGATGTGTATGAAATTCCCAAGCAATACCCACGCGGTAAATACCTGATCACTTTCGATCCTCTGGATGGTTCATCCAACATTGACGTAAACATCTCAGTCGGGACGATTTTCTCCATCCTGCGCTGTCCTGAAGGCGTGACCAACCCGACCGCTGCCGATTTCATGCAGCCTGGCACCAAGCAAGTGTGCGCGGGTTATGCGCTGTACGGCCCCAACACCATGATCGTGCTGACCACCGGCAACGGTGTCAATGGCTTTACCCTGGATCGTGACGTGGGCGACTTTTTCCTGACCAACCCTAACATGCAGATTCCAGCCGACACACAGGAATTCGCGATCAATATGTCTAATCGCCGTTACTGGGAAGAACCTGTTCAACGCTACGTTGAAGAATGCATCATGGGTACAGAAGGTGGCCGCGAGAAGAATTTCAACATGCGTTGGGTAGCTTCCATGGTGGCAGAAGTTCACCGTATCCTGACTCGTGGCGGCATTTTCATGTATCCGTTCGACAAAAAAGATCCGACCCGTGCCGGTAAACTGCGTTTGATGTACGAAGCGAATCCTATGTCCTTCATCGTCGAGCAAGCCGGCGGCGTGAGTTCGACAGGTCGTGAACGCATCATGGAATTGCAACCTAACGGTTTGCACCAACGTGTGCCCGTCATCCTGGGTTCAAAGAACGAAGTTGACCGCGTAGTGGGTTACCATAAAGGCGCGTAATTAACTGAATGCCCCCGTAATGGGGGCATTTTCACGTCTGTCATTTGAGGAAGCAAGATGTCCAAACCGTTAGTCTCCATCATCATGGGCAGCAGCAACGATTGGGAAGTCATGCGCGAAGCCGCGCAGCAACTGAAGGATTTCGGTGTGGCCTACGACGCGCGCGTTATTTCCGCGCACCGCTCACCCGATCTATTGTTTGATTACATCAAGGAAATCAGCACGCAAGGCGTGCAGTGTTTTATTGCGGGTGCGGGCGGTGCGGCGCATCTGGCGGGTGTCATTGCGGGCAAGACGACCTTGCCCGTGCTGGGGGTTCCCATCCAGTCCAAATATTTGCAAGGCATGGATTCCCTGCTGTCCACGGTACAAATGCCCAAGGGCATTCCCGTGGCAACCTTTGCCATCGGCGAGGCGGGGGCGGCCAATGCCGCGTTGTTCGCCATCGCCATGTTGGCCTTGAATGACCCGCAACTGGCGGAACGCCTGAAGATTTACCGCCAACAGCAGGCAGAGAAAATCGCCGCGACGACCTTGCCCGCCTTGCCGTAGAGGGCGGGTACGACAACCGCTTGGTCCCCGCGCGCATCCAGTGCTAAGTATTTGATTTTACGGTATATTTATTTTTAACTGAGGAAGCACAATGTCCGTATTGCATGAGTCCAATTTAACCAGCTTGCCTTTGCTGCATCGCGGCAAGGTGCGTGACCTTTACGAAGTGGATGCGCAGCATTTGCTGATTGTTCAGACTGACCGTTTGTCTGCATTTGACGTGATTTTGTCAGACCCCATTCCAGGTAAGGGCGCAGTGCTCACCACGGTATCAAATTTCTGGTTTGATAAGTTGCAGCACATCATCCCCAACCACCTGAGCGGCATTACACCGGAATCCGTGGTCAGCGGTGAGGCGGATAAGGCGCAGGTGCGCGGACGTTCCTTCGTCACCAAGAAGCTCAAACCTTTGCCCATCGAAGCGATTGTGCGCGGCTATCTGGTCGGTTCTGGCTGGAAGGAATACCAGAAGACCGGTTCAGTTTGCGGCATTGTGTTGCCCGCCGGAATGCGTGAAGCAGAAAAGCTGCCGCAACCCTTGTTCACCCCTTCCACCAAGGCGGCTATAGGCGATCACGACGAGAATATTTGTTTCGCACAAACCGTCGAATTGCTCGGTGAGGCGCGCGCCAACGAGGTGCGTATTGCTGCGATCGCATTGTATGTCGAGGCCGCTAATTATGCGGCGACCAAAGGCATTATCATCGCCGATACCAAGTTTGAATTCGGCACGGATGACGCGGGCAAGCTGTACCTGATAGATGAGGCGCTGACCCCGGATTCATCGCGTTTCTGGCCGGCAGAAGAATACCGGGTGGGCAGTAACCCGCCCAGTTTTGACAAGCAATTCGTGCGCGACTGGCTGGAGGCATCCGGCTGGAACAAGCAACAACCCGCACCGCGTATTCCCCCGGAAGTGCTGCAAAAGACGGCGGCGAAATATTTGGAGGCACAGCAACGGCTGGTCAGCCCTGCATGATTTCAGTCTCACCGCTAGTCGCAGGTTTTGCGCGTTTTCGGGCACAGCATATTGCGCGGGGAGATGTGGTTTACCGCCAACTGGTCGAAAACGGCCAACAGCCCAAGATTCTGATCGTTGGGTGTTGTGACTCGCGGGTTGATCCGGCGCTAATTTTTGATTGTGAGCCGGGTGATTTATTCGTGATACGCAATGTTGCCAATCTGGTTCCGCCCAACGAAACAGAAGACCGAGGGTATCACGGTACCAGTGCGGCGCTGGAATACGGGGTGTGTAACCTGGCGGTTCAACACATCATCGTGCTGGGTCACGCCCACTGTGGCGGGATCAAGGCATTGATGGAGGATGGTGGTTCGAGCGCCCATTCTTATATGGATGAATGGGTGAAGCTGGTGGATGAAGCGCGTTTAAGTGTTGCTAGAGATTGCGCCGAGGCCAGCGCAGAACAACGCAGCCGTGAGTGCGAAAAGCGCGCCATTCTGGTTTCCTTGCAAAATCTGCTTACCTTTCCGTGGATCAAGCAACGTCTCGCCGCAGGCAGTTTGCAGTTGCATGGCTGGTACTTTGAAATCGAAAGCGGCCTGCTGCTGGCGTATAACGACGATACCGCCTGCTTTGAAGCCCTTTAACGCGAAACTCGTGCAGTGGTTCGTTGGCTCTCCTCCTTGTTCTCGTATCCTTTGGGGGGGTGCGATGGGGAGAGCGAGGCGAGGGGGTATAGTTTATTTTCCGGTCAGTTCCTTGTAACGCGCCTTGTCTGCTTCAAAACGCTTTTCTACTTCCAGTCTGTCCGCATTTTGCTTATCCAAATCAAGCTGTAAGCGTGTCATGAGTGATTGAGCTTCGGTTATGTCGTCATGCAAGGATGACGGTATTTTCTGATCAGACTTGGTTCGGGCATTGGCATCCTTTTGTAAGGTAAGCAGGCTGCTCTGAGCCATTTTGAGTCGAGTCTTGAGGCTGTTGATGCGCGCATCCACCTGCTGGATGTTGCGGGTGCGGGACAGTTCGATTTCCTCGACGCTGCTGTAAGTGCTGGTCAAGGATTTGTCGTAACGCTTCTGATCCCGAATTGTCGCCGCCTCGGCGTTATTTTTAGCTGACTCGGCTTCCTTGATGCGGTGTTCTTCGGGTGTCAAAACCTCTTGCGATTTAATAACCGTCCCGGATTTATTTAATGTTTGTCGGTCCTTATTGGCATATTCCGGCGGAATGATTTCGCCGTAATGCGTTCTGCCCTGGTCATCAACCCATTTGAAGGTTTTTGCTGCGGCAGGCAGTGACATAGCCGCACTAATAACCAATATAATCAATAAGTTATACTTCATCATTGCACACTCCAAAAAGATCGCGATACGCCTTTACGGCTGTCAAATTCGCTGTAAATTCGGCTTCGCCTTGCAAGAATCCTAACAAGTCGTTGAGCGTGGCTATCGCCACCACCGGGATGCCGTAGTCTTGATGCACTTCCTGCACTGCGGACAAATCGCCCAAACCTCGTTCCATGCGATCCAGTGCGATGACCACCGCGCAGGGTTCGGCTCCTGCGGCGCGTATCAGTTCGATGGACTCGCGCACCGATGTCCCCGCCGAAATCACATCGTCAATAATCAGCACCCTGCCGTCTAATTTTGCGCCTACCGTCGTACCGCCTTCGCCGTGATCCTTGGCTTCCTTGCGGTTGTAACAATACGGTACATTGCGGCCTTGCTCCGCGAGTGCAATCGCCGCGCCGGTTGCCAGCGGGATACCCTTGTAGGCGGGGCCAAACAGCATGTCGAATGAAATGCCCGATGCAAGTATCGCCTGCGCATAAAACTGCGAGAGTTGGCGCATCGAATCGCCGTCATTGAACAAGCCGGCGTTAAAAAAATAGGGAGATAAGCGCCCCGCCTTGGTTTGAAATTCGCCGAAGCGCAGCACCTTTTTCTCAATGGCGAAACGGATAAAGTCGTGTCTGAAATTGAACATGGTGATGGCGCGGTGGGTAATGAAGTAGGTGTCCATTATAATGGACGACCTCTATCATTGGAATTTTTCATGCGCATCATCTCGATCAATCTGAACGGTATTCGCTCTGCGGTCAGCAAGGGATTCCTTGACTGGCTGGCGTTACAGGATGCCGATGTCATTTGTTTACAGGAACTTAAGGCGCAAGCGGCTGATATGACGGAAGCCATGCTCGCCCCGCACGGCTATTACGGCTATTTCCATTACGCCGAAAAGAAGGGCTACAGCGGCGTGGGCATTTACTGCCGTACCCAGCCGCGACAAGTCATTGTCGGTCTGGGGATAGCCGAATTTGATGTAGAAGGGCGCTATATTTGTGCCGATTTTGCCGATTACAGTGTGGTCTCGCTGTATCTGCCATCGGGCTCCAGCGGCGAGGAGCGTCAACAGGTGAAATTCAACTTCATGGCTGCGTTCCTGCCACATTTGCGCGAGTTGCGCGCCTCTGGTCGGGAAGTTATCGTGTGCGGCGACTGGAACATCGCCCACCGGGAAATAGACCTGAAAAACTGGCGCGGCAACAAAAAGAACTCCGGCTTCCTGCCCGAAGAGCGCGCCTGGCTGACTGAATTGTTCGATGAAGTCGGCTTCGTGGATGTGTTTCGCAAGTTACACCCAGCGCTGGAAGCCTACACCTGGTGGTCAAATCGCGGCCAGGCCTGGGCGAAAGATGTTGGCTGGCGGATTGATTACCAGATTGCTACGCCCGGCATCGCGCAACGCGCGCAGTCGGCCAGCATCTACAAGGCCGAACGCTTTTCCGACCACGCACCGCTGACCATAGATTACTTGGGTTAACTTTGCACCCAAGGCAGTCCGGCGGCACGCCAGCCGTTAATGGTGTTGCGATGCAGCGCACCATCCGGGTCTCCCTCAAAGCCTTCCAATACGTTGTAGCTGGCAGTGAACCCGGCCGCAGTCGCCGCGCTGGCAGCCGCATGGGAACGTGCGCCGCTGCGGCAGAGGAAGAGCACCAGGGATTCTTTATCCACCTGTTGTTCCATGGCGGCGATAAAGTTGGGGTTGGCTTTCATGCCGGGGTAAGTCATCCATTCAATTTCGACCGCGCCGGGGACGCGCCCGACCCAGTCAAGCTCGGCGCGGCAGCGGACATCTACCAGTTGAGTCCCGGGCGCTGATTGCAGCAGTTTCTGTGCTTCGTCGGGATATAGCGCGCCTTGATAGGGCAGGTTCTTGTCTTTGGCGCGTTGCTGCGCGGCTTGCAGGATGCTGGTAATTTCTCCCATGATGTTTCTCCTTTTATTGGTAGCTGATGTGGGTAGTGCGAAAGTTTATTCGGCTAAACTTTAATGAATCCTGCGCGAATGTTATCCTGCGCGGAATGGTCACATACTAGCGCAACCTCAATGAAAAATCATAATCACCCGCATGACGTGCATGACAACCGGGAAGCTTTTGAACCCGCTCATCCCGAGCGGTTTGCCGCCGCACAAAAAAGCACTTGGGTCAGTATCGTTATCAATTTGGTGCTGACGTTTCTACAAATCGTCGGTGGCTTCTTTTCGCATTCTCAGGCTTTGATGGCCGACGGCCTGCATTCCTTGTCCGATTTACTTTCCGACGTGCTGGTGTTGTTCGCCAATCGGCACGGCAATCGCCATGCCGATGCCAATCATCCATATGGTCACGCCAGAGTGGAAACTGCCGCCACGCTGATACTGGGCGTATTCCTGGCGGCACTGGGGGTGGGATTGCTGGTGACTGCCGCGCTACGCTTGCAGCATCCCGGTGAGTTGCATGCAGTCAATCCCGTCGCGCTCGCCGTGGCCTTGGTTGCCCTGATTGCCAAAGAGGGCATGTTCCGCTACATGATGGCGGTGGCTAAAAGGGTGCGCTCGCAAATGCTCGTGGCGAATGCCTGGCACGCCCGGTCTGACGCGGCTTCTTCCTTGGTGGTGGTGGTCGGTATTGGCGGTAACTTGTTGGGTTACACCTTTCTGGATATGGTGGCGGCGGCAGTCGTCGGGGTGATGATCGGGCGTATGGGCGGTAAGCTTGCTTTGGAGGCGTTGTCGGAATTGATTGATACGGGACTGGATGCCGAGGAAGTGGCGGCGATACGGCAAACTTTGCTGGATACCCACGGCGTGAGGGGCTTGCACGATTTGCGCACGCGCAAGATGGCGGACAATGCGCTGGTTGATGCGCACATTCTGGTGGATCCCCGCATCAGTGTTTCCGAAGGGCACTACATCGCCGAAACCGCACGCAATGCCGTGCTCGATAAGCATCATGTGCTGGATGTGATGGTGCATATAGACCCGGAAGACGATATGCAGAGCAAGCATAACGTCCACTTGCCGAGTCGTCCGGACTTGCTGGTTCAACTGGGCGAGTGTTTCAGCGATGTTAATTTCGTGGACTATAGGGTGGTGTTTCACTATCTGGATGGAAAAGTAGACGCGGAGCTCTACCTGCCCGTCAATCGGCAAAGCCAGGCACAAGCAGCTGAGTTGCAAGCGCGCTGCGACAAACTGGTCGAGCATGATCCGGTGTTCCGCTCGATTTATATCCATAGTCAGCACGCACAAGAATAGTGCGTAACAGACAAAACATCGCCCGTAATTGGTGCGATTTATTTTTGTGTTAGTTCACAGGGTTATGGCACAATGCGGCCTTCGCACACAGACAGGCGCAAGGCCTGGTCTGTAGAGATTTGGTCGTATTTGGGTAGCAGTTCGCTGATTGATTTGATTCATTGGGAGAGAGTGATGTCGTTGACGGTAAATGATGTGTTGCAAATGATTAAAGACCACGATGTCAAGTTCGTGGATTTTCGTTTTACAGATACGCGTGGCAAAGAACAGCACGTCGGCGTACCCGCCAAATATGTCGGGATGGACAAGTTTGAAGAAGGCCACGCTTTCGACGGTTCTTCCATCGCTGGCTGGAAGGGTATTCAGGCTTCCGATATGTTGTTGATGCCGGATCCGGCTACTGCTTATCTTGATCCTTTCATGGACGAAAATACCCTCGTCATCACCTGTGACGTGGTAGAACCGACCGACGGCAAGGGCTATGACCGCGATCCTCGCTCCATCGCCAAGCGCGCCGAAGCCTACCTGCAATCCAGCGGCTTGGGCGACACCGCCTACTTTGGTCCCGAGCCGGAATTCTTTGTCTTTGATTCCGTGAAATGGCAAATTGATATGTCGGGTTGCTTCGTTAAAATCGGCTCCGAAGAAGCAGCATGGTCTTCGGGCAAGGAGTTTGATGGTGGCAATACCGGTCACCGTCCCGTGGTCAAGGGCGGCTACTTCCCGGTTCCCCCGGTTGACAGCCTGAACGACATGCGCGCCGCGATGTGTCTGGCACTGGAAGACATCGGCATTGAAGTGGAAGTACATCACCATGAAGTGGCAACTGCCGGTCAATGCGAAATCGGCACCAAGTTCGATACGCTGGTGCGCCGCGCCGACCAGACTCAAGCCCTGAAGTATGTGGTTCACAACATTGCTCACCAATATGGCAAAACGGCGACTTTCATGCCCAAGCCTATCGTTGGCGACAATGGTTCGGGTATGCACGTTCACCAATCCATCTGGAAAGAGGGCAAGAACCTGTTCGCGGGCAATGGCTATGCCGGCTTGTCTGAAACCGCGCTGTACTACATCGGCGGTATCATCAAGCACGCCAAGGCATTGAATGCCATCACCAATCCCGGCACCAACTCGTACAAGCGCCTGGTTCCTCACTACGAAGCACCGACCAAGCTGGCTTATTCTGCCAAGAATCGTTCCGCTTCGATCCGTATTCCGCATGTGTCCAGCGACAAGGCGCGCCGTATCGAAACACGTTTCCCTGATCCGACCGCCAACCCTTATCTGTGCTTTGCCGCACTGATGATGGCGGGCCTGGACGGTATCCAGAACAAGATTCACCCCGGCGATCCAGCCGACAAGAACTTGTACGACCTGCCACCGGAAGAAGATGCCAAGATTCCAACCGTATGCAGCTCGTTGGATGAAGCGCTGGCGGCTTTGGACAAGGATCGCGAGTTCCTGACCCGTGGCGGCGTGTTCTCCAGCGATTTCATTGACGCTTTCATCGCCTTGAAGATGGAAGAAGTGACACGCTTGCGCATGACGACTCATCCGGTGGAATTCGAGATGTACTACAGCATTTAATCGCGGCAGGTACAGGTCACACTCAAAACGGGGCGCAAGCCCCGTTTTGCATTTCGGTAAAGCGTTTGTCATGGCGCAGGGCTTGACCTATACTCATCCCGCCTTTTCGCAGGAGAAAGACTATGAAACATCGCTATTGGCTTACCTTGCTTTGCCTGTTTCCAGCATTGGCACTGGCCGACATTTATAAATCTGTGGATGCGGACGGGCATATCACTTATTCCAGCGCACCCTTAAAAGGCGGAAAACGTATTATCGAAACGCAGACACCCTCCCCCCCCAGGTCATCATCCGTGGTGCGCTCGCGTTCTGCCGCGTCACCGGAGGGTTTTCCCAAAGTAACACAAGAGGCTCAAAAGGGACGTGATGCGACACGCCGTAAAATTTTGCAAGATGAATTAAAAATCGAGCAATCCTTGCTCGGCGATGCGCAGCGCGACTTACACGCAATCGAAACTAATCCAAGGATTGCCAGGAATAACGACAAGCTCAAAGAACTGGCGGGTGAAGTAGAGTTGCATCAGCGCAACATTGATGCGCTCAACACCGAAATTTCCAAACTGAAATAATCACAATGGCATGATTGTTGCTTATTATCCGGTATGCCCGACTTTACACGCCTTACACTGGAACACCTCGATACCGCTGTCATCCTGCTGGATGAAGCGTCGCGCGTCAGCTACCTGAATCCGGCGGCAGAAAATATGTTCGATGTCAGCGGGAAAAGCCTGCTCGGACACGCCTTGTTGACGATTTTTGCGGAAGCTGCACAGCTTGACGAGGCGATGCAGCGGGCATTGCATAACAATGACAGCTACATCGAGCACGACCTGACGCTGACCACGCACACCCATAACAAATTACATCTGCGCTGTACGGTAACGCCGCTACGACTGGAGCGATCCGGTTTGCTGCTGGAGTTTCACACGGTGGATCGGTCGCTGAAGTTGGCGCGCGAAGAGCAGATGCTCGATCAGACGCAGGCGAATCGTCTGCTGCTGCGCAATCTGGCACATGAAATCAAGAACCCGCTGGGCGGTATACGCGGTGCGGCGCAGTTGCTGGAACAGGAACTGGAAAAGCCGGAATTGCACGAATACACCCAGGTCATCATCCAGGAAGCAGACCGACTGCGCGCCTTGATGGAAAATTTGCTCACGCCGCAAGGTCACGTCCAGCATAGCGCGCTGAATATCCACGAAGTGCTGGAACGGGTGCGCTCGGTGATGCTGGCCGAGATGCCTAAAGGGCTTATTATTCAGCGCGACTATGACACCAGTCTGCCCGACCTGATTGGTGATAAGGAGCGCCTGATACAAGTCATGTTCAATCTGGTGCGCAACGCCGCACAGGCCATGCAAGGCCTGGGAAAAATTACGCTGCGCACCCGTATTGCACGGCAGGTCACGCTGATTAAGCAGCGCCACCGCCTGGCCGTGATGGTGCAGATTGCCGATAACGGCCCCGGTATCCCGGCGGAATTAAAAGACAAGATTTTTTACCCGTTGGTGTCCGGTCGTGCCGATGGACACGGGTTGGGGCTGACCTTGGCGCAGGATTTTATCAGCCAGCATCATGGCACCATTGAATTTGAAAGTGAGCCGGGGTACACATGCTTTACCGTGATGTTGCCGCTGCCTTGAAAGTGGTGGTAAGTTTATGCAACCTCTTGAATTATAAGATAAATTAGATTGATTGGGTGTATATGAAAGCAGTCTGGATAATTGACGATGACCGTTCGATACGCTGGGTGCTGGAAAAATCCCTGGCGCGTGCCAGCATCGAATTCAAAAGTTTTACCACGGCGGATGACGCGTTGCGGGCCTTGGCTAAAGAGCAGCCGCAAGTCGTGGTGAGCGACATCAGGATGCCGGGCAGTTCGGGGCTGGATTTTCTACAGGCCTTGCATCAGCGTTACCCGCTGATTCCGGTCATCATCATGACCGCTTATTCCGATTTGGAAAGTGCCGTGTCGGCCTTTCAGGGTGGGGCGTTTGAATATCTGCCCAAGCCCTTTGACATCAATCACGCAGTTGAGCTTATCCGCCGTGCCTTGGAGCAGAGCCGCCATAAGTCTGCCGAGGTGGGAGAGGTCGAAGTGGCCGCAGAAATTCTCGGCCATGCGCCCGCCATGCAAGAGGTTTTCCGCGCCATCGGCAAGCTGTCGAATTCACTGGCGACGGTACTCATTAACGGCGAATCGGGAACCGGTAAAGAACTGGTGGCGCACGCCCTGCACCGCCACAGTGCGCGTGCAGACCAGCCGTTCATCGCCATCAACACCGCCGCTATCCCCAAGGATTTGCTGGAGTCCGAGTTGTTTGGCCACGAGCGCGGCGCGTTCACCGGGGCTGCCGCCACGCGGCGCGGGCGATTCGAGCAGGCCGAAGGCGGCACCTTGTTTCTCGACGAGATAGGCGACATGCCGCCCGAACTACAAACCCGCTTGCTGCGCGTGTTGTCGGATGGCAACTACTACCGCGTCGGCGGACATCAGCCCATTAAAGCCAACGTGCGCATCATCACCGCGACCCACCAGAACCTCGAAGAACGCGTCAAGCTCGGGCTATTCCGCGAAGACCTGTTCCATCGCCTGAATGTCATTCGCCTGCGTTTGCCGCCCTTGCGCGAACGGCGCGAAGACATTCCGCTGCTGGCAAAATACTTCCTGCAAAAGAGCGCGCAGGAACTGGTGTCGGAACAGAAGCAATTTTCTGAGGCGACCTTGACGCACCTGGGTGCGCAGGATTTTCCCGGCAACGTGCGGCAACTGGAAAACCTGTGTCACTGGCTGACGGTGATGACCCCGTCGCAAGTGATAGAAATTACCGATTTGCCGCCCGAATGGCGCGACAACGTCACTGCGTCAGTCATGCCAGGCGATTGGAGTTTTGCCTTGGCCAATCAGGTCGCGCAGGCTTTGCAGCGCGGCGAAGAAGGCATCATGGAAAACTTTGCACCGTTGTTTGAACGCACCCTGATCCTGCAAGCCTTGCATCACACCAATGGCCGCCGCATCGAAGCCGCCATCCTGCTCGGTATCGGACGCAACACCCTGACGCGCAAAATTCAGGAACTGGGGCTGGATGAGCCGGAAGCGTAAAGCGTTCGTTCGCGGTGCATCACAAGGCAATTTACGGCCTATCGAGAAGGGGAATGATCCGCAATAAAGCGGATGCTCGCGACCGGTAATAAGCTGTTGTCAGCAGACTGTACGAAGGGACACTGTGTTCGTCCGGTTTTCCCGCAAAATGCCATGTGAACCGCTTTTTTCACGCAGTAGGTCTAGGAGTTTGTCGGACTAAAAGGAATTGTCGCTGCTAAAGCCTGTGGTACAAACTTTGCGATTGATAATTAACAGTGAAAGAGCAAAAAGAATTAAGCGTATGAATATGGGATAGGGTAAATTCCTATTTACATCCATTTCGCAAGGTAATAAACATTTTTGCACCTGAAATTTAGTTGCATTAAGAAAATTTACAGCACATAATCTATGAGCAAACGGCAAAAGCAAGCAGACAAACTATTCTGCAAACCACCTCCAACCGACTATCGGTGGGAAGATTTGATTCAGGTAATGCGAAGAAATGGATTTACCGAAAGCTGCACGGGTGGATCGCACTACATGTTTGAACACGAGAACGGCTATCGATTCAGGATGTCCAAAACACACCCGTCAGGGATACTCAAAAAATATCAGATTGATGCTGCCAAAGAGGCATTAGCGGACATTAAATCAACTGACATAGAGAACATATAAAATGAAGAACCAACTTAGTTATCTTGGATATACTGGATCAATTGAGATCAGTATTGAAGACGGCTGCATGCATGGCAGGATTTTATTTATCGATGATCTGATCACCTTCGAGTGTGATAGCGTCGCTGAGATCACCACCGCCTTTACAGAAGCTGTGGATGAATATCTCGCCTATTGCGAGCAGGCTGGGAAACCGGCCAATAAGCCTTATAGCGGTAGCTTTAATGTACGAGTTGGTCCCGAGCTGCATAGGGCCGCCACCAAACAAGCATATCAGGAAGATAAGTCACTTAATGAGTTTGTGCGCAGCGCCATCGAGAATGCCATTGAACAACCAAAGCAGCTTGCCACGATTCATCACGAGGTTACCGTGAATCATATCGTCAAGCACGAAACACAGTTTGAAGTACCTTATTCAACAGAGGAAAAATCATCATGGCAGCAGATAAGCCAAGTGTTGCAGTGAGTAAGCGAAGTCCATTAAAGGTTGCATTAATCTCAACAAGACTTAAAAAAATTGCTATTGATGCACTGATAGCACCAAAAGAAGTTGGCGGTGGAAATCTGATTCTGAACTATACCATTACCCTCGAACCAAACGAAACGCCTGGCACCATGGGAATGTCTTTGCAGATATCTGGAGATGGGGAGGATAAAGACGACCCCGGAACGATCCCTTTTAAGATCGACGCAGTCATATCCGGATTGTTCTCAATCACTAGAAAGCCAACCAAAATTGAAGCTAAAAATCTTTCAACCGACATGGCCAACTACGTTCTGCCGATATTGACTGACACGATTGAAACAACGCTGACAAAATGTGGCTATCCGAATATTCAACTACTAAAAAGCCTCCCAGCAGAAGCCTAAACTATTTCACACCATACAAACCCGCTTCGGCGGGTTTTTAATGCCAAAGTGTAGCGCCTTCTGTAGAACGTGCGCCATGGCAAATGATACCCTTCAGCTATCAGTTGAATCCATTGAAGGCGAGATCGCCCTCATCATCCAGTATCAGCCCAGTAAAATCGAAGCTTTGGGCTTACTGGCCGGAGCGATGTGCCGCCATCCGCCGCGCCAGGTTCTAGGCAGCTAATTTTCAACATCGACCCGCTGCTGATGGCACATACCTGCCGTTGGTATATGTAGGTGCCACCGTCCGCTCAGGCCGAATTCCGGGCTTTGGCGGCAAGCGTCATGTCGAGCTGATTCGTTTCATAAGTCGCTGGTCGAGGTTGCACAATGCAACCCGGAAACAGGCAGTCAAGGATGCGCGCTACAAAGCCAGTTTTTTGAGCAGCTTGTCGTGTATCCCGCCAAATCCGCCGTTGCTCATTACCAGAATACTATCGCCTGATTTCGCTTCGGCGGCGATGGCGGTTATCAGTTCGTTTAGGTCGTCTGTCACGATGGCTTTGTTACCCAAGGGCGCGAGTGCTGCGCTTGCATCCCAACCCAGATTGCCGGAATAACAGAACACCTTGTCTGCCTGTTTCAGGCTGGCGGGGAGTGCCGCCTTCATGACCCCCAGCTTCATGGTGTTGGAGCGCGGTTCGAGTACCGCCAGAATCCGCGCCTGCCCTACTTTGCCGCGCAACCCGGCCACCGTGGTGTCTATCGCGGTCGGGTGATGGGCGAAATCGTCGTAAACGGTGATGCCGTTGACGCAACCTTTTACTTCCATGCGCCGCTTCACATTTTTGAATAGACCCAGCGCCTCCAGCCCCAGCGTGACGGGTACTCCGACATGGCGCGCGGCAGCGAGGGCTGCCAGCGCATTCATGCGGTTGTGTTCGCCCAGCAAGTCCCAAGCGAGCGTGCCTTGCGATGCGCCGTTCAGCGTCACGTTATTGGCTGCGTCTATGTTCCAGCCCGCGTCGTTGCCAAAAGTTTCCACCGGTGTCCAGCAACCGCGCTGGCGTACCCGCTCAAGCGAGGCTTCCCGAGCGTTGCTGACAATCAGCCCATTGCCCGGCACGGTGCGCACCAGATGGTGGAACTGCGTTTCGATCGCGTTCAAGTCGGCAAAGATGTCGGCGTGGTCGAATTCGAGGTTATTGAGAATCACGGTGCGAGGGTGGTAATGCACGAACTTGGAACGCTTGTCGAAGAACGCCGTGTCGTATTCATCGGCCTCGATAACGAAAAATGGGGACTCCGTAATGCGCGCCGAGATGCCAAAATTTTCGGGTACGCCGCCGATCAAAAAGCCGGGATTCAGTCCGGCATATTCGAGTATCCACGCCAGCATCGAGCTGGTAGTGGTCTTGCCGTGCGTCCCGGCTACGCCCAGCACCCACTTGTCGCGCAACAGGGTGTCGGAGAGCCATTGCGGGCCGGAGGCATAAGCCAGATTGCGGTTAAGGATTTCTTCCATCAGCGGATTGCCGCGCGTCACCACATTGCCGATGACGAACACATCAGGATTGAGCGCGAGTTGTTCCACGCCAAAGCCTTCAATCAGCTCGATGCCCTGCGCCTCAAGCTGCGTACTCATCGGCGGATAGACATTCGCGTCGCAGCCCGTGACGCGATAGCCCGCCTGCTTGGCAATCGCGGCGATGCCGCCCATGAACGTGCCGCAGATACCGAGGATGTGGATGTGACCGGGTTTTCTCATAAGTATTTGATTAAGCTCTAAAAATAAAATACACCGCGCCCATCATGCACAGCGCGGCGTACAGATAATCCCACTTCAGGGGCTGGTTCATATAAATTACGGCAAACGGCACAAACACCAGCAGCGTGATGACTTCTTGCATGATCTTCAACTGCCCCAAACTCATCGCGGTATAACCGATGCGGTTGGCGGGTACTTGCAACAGATATTCAAACAGCGCGATGCCCCAACTGACCAGCGCCGCCACATACCAGGGCGAGGTCGCCAGGTTCTTCAGATGCCCGTACCAGGCAAAAGTCATGAATAAATTGGACACCGCCAGCATCAATGCGGTGACCAATAAAGGATTAGAAATCAAGTTCATCGCGCAATCACTTCGTTGCGTTCAAATGTGTTCGCATCCATGCTGGATTACGTCGGCAGTCGAGTACCGCATAAACCAACACTTCTTGATTGCTTGTTTGGTAGTAAATCCCAAATGGAAATCGTTTGGCAAGTGCGCGATGAAAATCAGCAAAATACACAACGTGCATGCCCGCATACAGCAGCAAGGAATCTATATCGGAAAAAAGCGAATCCAAAAAATAATTGCCCAATCCCCGTTGTTGCTTTTCATAGAAATGATAGCCATCAATCAGGTCTTGTGAGGCTGAATCCAGGATGCGTATTTTCATTTCAAAGCATCACGAATTCTTGATTTTTCCGCATCCCAATCCTTGAATACTGCCTGCCCGTTTGCCACTGACTCCAGGCGTTCAGTAATCACCTCACGATGCCATGCAGGTGAAGGAATCTGATCGGGGTGATGACATAAGCCGTCCCACAAGTATTCCATCGTACGCAACTTGTCAGCGGTACTAAGACCGTCCAACTGAGCGGTGATATTCATGACTTTCTCCGAAATAAGTAATGGCACGCACCATTGACACTTGCACACAGAATTGAAATTAGTGTGCGCTCAACAATTCCACATCAAACACCAGCGTCGCATTCGGTGGGATCACGCCGCCCGCGCCGCGTGCGCCGTAACCCATGCTGGAGGGAATAATCAGCGTGCGTTGCCCGCCCACTTTCATGCCCGCGAAACCCTGATCCCAACCCTGGATGACATGACCTGCGCCCAACGGAAAGTCGAACGGCTGACCGCGGTCACGCGAGCTATCGAACTTCTGGCCTTTATGCTCAGGGGCGGTTTCGTCGTATAGCCAGCCAGTGTAATGCACCGAAATATCGTGACCTGGGACGGCCTCTGCTCCCGTGCCTAGCAAGGTGTCGTTCTTGATGAGGTAAGTTATTTTGCTGACTGGCATCGGCGGCAAATCAGGTTTTGAGCAAGCGCTGGTAATGAAAGTCGCCGACAGCAACAAAGCCAGCAAAAATTTTGGAAATAGATTCATAGTGACCTCAAAAATTATTCGACATCCAACAATTCAACATCAAAAATCAGCTTCGCATTCGGTGGAATCACCCCACCCGCGCCGCGCTTGCCATAGCCCATTTCAGGCGGAATCACCAGCGTGCGCTGACCACCCACTTTCATGCCCTGCACACCCATATCCCAACCCTGTATCACATGGCTCTGGCCGAGCGGGAAGTCGAACGGCTGACCGCGGTCGCGCGAGCTGTCGAACTTCGTGCCCTTGTTACCTTCCGCGTTCTTGTCGAACAGCCAGCCGGTGTAGTGTACGGTCACATGCTGCCCGGCCTGCGCCTCGTCGCCCTCGCCGAGCTTGGTATCCACCCTCTCGGTGCGGATCACCTTGAGCAGCTTCACCTCGAACACCAGCGTGGCATTGGGCGGAATATCATTGCCCGCACCTTGTGCGCCATAACCCATCTCTGCGGGGATGATAAGCGTGCGCGATCCGCCCTCCTTCATACCCTGCACACCTTGATCCCAACCCTTGATAACGCGCCCGCCGCCGAGCGGAAAATCAAAAGGCTCGTTGCGGTCAAGCGAGCTGTCGAACTTCGTGCCCTTGTTCTCGGGTGCGCTCTCGTCAAAGAGCCAGCCGGTGTAATGCACAATGACGGTTTGTCCGGCTTGCGCTTCCGCGCCTTCGCCCAGTTTGGTGTCGGTTTTGATGAGGGTGGTCATGTTTCTCTTTCTGGTTGGTTATCTATCTATGTTTGTCAAATATTAGTAGGTTGGGTGGAGCCCTTCGACTTCGCTCAGGACTGGCTGCTCGATACCCAACAATCTAAAGGTTTCATTTGGTAACAACTTCGCCCGCCCAGTGACGCATGGTCTTCACCATCGTCGCTACAACGTCATCCCGGATCAGCGGAATATCCGTATCGTCATAGCGAAACGTCACTGCAAACGGATTGAGACGGGTAAGTTCTTCAGGTGAGCAGGGAGGCGTGATACCGCTCTGTAACAGCAGGGTTGCAAGGGTATGCAAGTCATGGGTGCGCTGAAATTCAATCCCGTTAAAAATCAGCACCGCTTTCAACAATTTCTCGATGGCCTGTTGTGCATGGAAACACGCCAGACGAAATTTTACCTCGGGTAATTTCAGCAAACCGCGAAACGCGGCGGCATCGTCATCCGCCAACCGAATATAACGCAGCGCCTCTTCAGTGGCTGGCGTCATACATCACCCGGCCTTCTTTAAACGCCCAATACAAAGCAGTCCCGGGCACTTGGCTGCGGCGAGTCGCTTCGCTATCCGAATACACCAGCAAATCCACCCCGACCGTCATTCTCCCCAGCACATTGCGCAAGCGCACCATCTCTTCAAATTGGTTGCTGACTTCGGGTTCTATCACCATCAAATCCAAATCCGAACTTTCAGTCGCATCACCGCGCGCGTAAGAGCCGAACAAGATCACCTTGCTCGGTTGCGCTGAAGCCACCAGCCGATCCACGGCTTGCTGGATTTGTAAATTGGTAATCATGACTGCCTAATTATATCGGTGTCGAGTGCATCCAAGGGGTCAAATGCTTTTCAGCGTCTTGCTGCGAGGCAGCCCCCTAAGCTTCCGCTCGAGCCACACCGTTCTTGATCTTCCCGATCACATAAAGGTGATACTGAATATCCTCCAGCGAGCAATCTTCAGGCAACTTCTGAAGCATCGAAGCAACTTGCTGTTTTGCGATTTGCATCATTTACCTCCTTGAGGATTTTTCAGCATTGATTGCCGATTCGGGTTTTCTCGGCCTCCCAATCGCGGAACACCGCACCACCTTCGGCAGCCGCCCGCTCGCGTTCCGCCAACACCTCGCCATGCCATGCCGGGGAAGGCACTTCTTCCGCATGGCGGCACAAGTCGTTCCACAGATATTCCATCGTGCGGAGCTTGCAACAGTTTTTCTCGTTACACAAACGTTAGTGGTCGTGGGGCAGGAGCGCCGTACAGCATGCCTTCGATGCTGATGTCTTCATCAACTTCAGGCCAATGGATGCCGATACCATCGCCAATGATTTCCCAATGGTTGCGCTGTGCGGGTGTGGCTTCGGACAAGCGCCACGACCAAGCGAGCGGAAAGCTCACGGTTCTTCCGTCCATCAGGTAGGCGGTGATCTCCGATTCCGTGACGCGCAAATCGGAAATTTTAGGCTCAACGACTAACGCCACAGTGTTCATTCCATGCCTCCAATATTTTGGTGTGATTGGTTTCGAGTGGCTTCCGAATCGCGTTGAGTTCCACCGGCGAAAAACCGTGATTGCTGGCTAAGGCAACAGGCTCCATCCAGAACTTGCATACTTTATGTTCGCGCTGAACATGGACATGCTTTAGTTCGCCGCAATCGAAGCTGAAAAGAACAGCCTGTATGGGCCGGAAATTTCTCGTATCGTTGGCATGCCCGTTCCTGTCGAAACCTTTAGTGTGAATTCTACTACGTTAGTTTCGCAGGTTGAGACAGGTTGAAACGCCCATATCTTCAGTAACTCAACACCGGCGCCAGCCACCGCTCCGCCTCTTCCACCGTCCACCCCTTGCGCTTGGCGTAATCCGCCACCTGATCCTTATCTACCTTGCCCGTGGCGAAGTATTGCGCCTGCGGATGCGAGAAGTAAAAACCGCTGACGGCTGCGGTGGGCAGCATGGCGAAGCTCTCGGTAATGGTGATGCCGGCATTTTTCGGCGCTTGCAGCAGTTCGAACAGCGGGCCTTTTTCGCTGTGCTCGGGGCAGGCGGGGTAGCCGGGGGCAGGGCGGATGCCGCGATATTTCTCGGCGATGATGTCGTCGTTGCTCAAGCCTTCGTCTGCTGCATAGCCCCAGAATTCGCGACGCACGCGCAAATGCAGGTGTTCGGCAAACGCTTCGGCAAGGCGGTCGGCCAGCGACTTGAGCAGAATGGCGTTGTAGTCGTCGTTCTGCTTCTCGAATTCCGCCACGCGCGCATCGATGCCGATGCCGGTGGTAACGGCGAAACCGCCGATGTAATCCTGCACACCCGTTTCTTTCGGTGCGATGAAATCGGCCAGGCAGTAGTTGGGAATGTCGGCCGGTTTTTTAGTTTGCTGGCGCAGGTTGTGCCAGGTCATCGCGATCTTGTTGCGTTTCTCGTCGGTGTAGATATCGATGTCGTCGCTGTTCACCGTGTTGGCGGGAAACAGGCCGAACACGCCATTCGCGGTGAGCCATTTCTCTTTGACGATTTGTTTCAGCATGGCTTGCGCATCGGCGAACAGTTTGGTCGCTTCCTCTCCTACTACTTCGTCTTGCAAAATCTTCGGATAGCGACCCGCCAGTTCCCATGCCTGAAAGAATGGCGACCAGTCGATAAATTCAACCAGCGCCTCCAGTGGATAGTTCTCCAGCTTTTGCACCCCAAGTAATTTTGGCTTGGGCGGTGTGTAGTTTTTCCAATCGGTTTTCAATCCATGAACGCGCGCTTCCGCCAGCGGCACGTAGCTGGCCTTGCCTTGCTTGCCTTCGTGTTTGGCGCACACCTCCGCATACTCGGCCTTGATGCCCGCCACATATTCATCGCGCAGGGTGTCGCTCAACAGGTTGCTGCATACGCCGACCGCGCGCGAGGCATCGACCACATAGACGGTCTGACCGCTCGGATAATTCGGTTCAATTTTAACGGCGGTGTGCACACGCGAAGTGGTCGCGCCGCCGATCAGCAGCGGTATTTTGAAGCCTTGGCGTTCCATCTCTTTCGCCACGTGCGCCATCTCTTCCAATGAAGGCGTGATGAGGCCGGACAAGCCGATGATGTCGGCCTTGTGTTCGCGCGCGGTATCCAGAATCTGCTGGCACGGCACCATCACGCCCATGTTCACCACTTCGAAGTTGTTGCACTGCAACACTACGGTGACGATGTTCTTGCCGATGTCGTGCACGTCGCCCTTCACGGTCGCCATCACGATCTTGCCCTTGGTGCTGGTGTCGCCGGAGCGCAGTTTTTCCGCCTCGATGTAGGGGATAAGGTGCGCCACGGCCTGTTTCATCACGCGCGCCGATTTCACCACTTGCGGCAGGAACATCTTGCCCGCGCCGAACA
>Ga0210056_1000541_pt1 | contig 31597 bp, 25 predicted proteins | sample CryGeyCG2014_080_2_FD_183965 | JGI IMG/M metagenome (GOLD analysis project Ga0210056, IMG submission 183965) | Groundwater microbial communities from aquifer - Crystal Geyser CG07_land_8/20/14_0.80 (SPAdes) (version 2) | ecosystem: Environmental > Aquatic > Deep subsurface > Groundwater | place...
GGGAAAGATTACACAGATTGTCTTGTAGGAGATTTAATCTGTGTAATCTGTTTTTAATCTTTTAATCAGAGATTGCTGTTTATTTTGGAATTTTTTCAGCAATCTCTAAAAAAATACTTGACAAAAGCAATATTTGTTGTAAACTTTAGTTTCCTTCCTGAGAAGGGATCTATGGATAAGACAAATAGCTTTATTGACAGATTAAGGTAGTTATTATAACCGACGGGAATGGTGGCGGTATAGCTTAGATTGCTGCGCCCCAGCTTATGTTGGGGCGTATTTTTTTTGTCACTGAAACACTGAAAGAACTGAAGCATTGAGAAATTTTTCAGCGCTTCATTGATTCGTTCTTTTGATAATTTCCGCCACACTTCGTGGCGGACCGCCAATTAGTTTGGCGGGGAATAGCCAAGCGGATCTCGTAAAATTCCGTTAGGAATTTTACAAGGTCAATTTCAAGAGGTAAGTCCCGTTACAAATACCAATTACCATCGGTATTTGTAAGATTTGTAACGGGATAAGTAAAAATATAAATCACTAGAGCCTTTATACAAACATTTCTGAAGATTTTTTCGGAGAGTTTGATCCTGGCTCAGAGTGAACGCTGGCGGCGTAGATTAGGCATGCAAGTCGAGCGATGGTTAGGGGAGCGGAAGCCGCAAGGCTGAAGTGACTCGAACCATAGCGGCAGACTGGTGAGTAACAAGTGAGTAATTTACCTTTAAGTCGGGGATAGCTTCGCGAAAGTGGAGGTAATACCCGATGTGTTTACACAGACGCAGGTTTGTGTAAGTAAAGTTGCTGCGCAAGCGGTGATGTTTAAAGATGAGCTCGCGTCCTATCAGCTAGTTGGTAGGGTAATGGCCTACCAAGGCTTTTGACGGGTAGCTGGCCTGAGAGGGTGGTCAGCCACATGGGGACTGAGACACTGCCCCAACTCCTACGGGAGGCTGCAGTCGAGGATATTTAGCAATGGGCGAAAGCCTGACTATGTGACGCCGCGTGAGGGATGAAGGTCTTCGGATTGTAAACCTCTTTCGATGGGGAAGAAAATCTCCGACTTAACATCGGAGACTGACGGTACCTAGAGAAGAAGCCATGGCTAACTCTGTGCCAGCAGCCGCGGTAATACAGAGATGGCGAGCGTTACTCGGATTTATTGGGTGTAAAGGGCAGGTAGGCGGCTATGCAAGTTGGGGGTGAAATCCTGTGGCTTAACCACAGAACTGCCTTCAAAACTACATGGCTTGAGGCTAGAAGAGGAGAGCGGAATTCCCGGTGTAAGGGTGAAATCTGTAGATATCGGGAGGAACACCAGAGGCGAAGGCGGCTCTCTGGTCTAGCCCTGACGCTGATCTGCGAAAGCTAGGGGAGCAAACAGGATTAGATACCCTGGTAGTCCTAGCCGTAAACGATGAGCACTAGGTGTTGGGGGTTTACCCTCAGCGCCGTAAGTTAACACGTTAAGTGCTCCACCTGGGGACTACGACCGCAAGGTTAAAACTCAAAGGAATTGACGGGGGCCCGCACAAGCGGTGGAACATGTGGTTCAATTCGACGATACGCGAAGAACCTCACCAAGGCTTGACATGCAGGAAGTAATGAACTGAAAGGGGAATGACCTGTCAAGTCAGGAGCCTGCACAGGTGTTGCATGGCTGTCGTCAGCTCGTGTCGTGAGATGTTGGGTTAAGTCCCTCAACGAGCGCAACCTTCATCATTAGTTGCTACTTTCAAAACCGCAAGGTCTAGAGAGGCACTCTAAGGAAACTGCTCGGGATAACCGAGAGGAAGGTGGAGATGACGTCAAGTCAGTACGGCCCTTATGCCTTGGGCTACACACGTGTTACAATGCCGACTACAAAGCGTTGCCAAAGCGCGAGCTGGAGCTAATCGCAAAAAAGTCGGCTCAGTTCAGATTGGAGTCTGAAACCCGACTCCATGAAGACGGAATCGCTAGTAATGGCGGATCAGCTACGCCGCCGTGAATACGTTCCCGGGCCTTGTACACACCGCCCGTCAAGCGATGGGAGCTGGTGGTACCTAAAGTGCCTATTTATAGGCCCTAGGGTAAAACCGGTGACTGGCGCTAAGTCGTAACAAGGCAGCCGTACCGGAAGGTGTGGCTGGATCACCTCCTTTCTAAAATTTTTTGCTCTGCAAAAAATTTTAGCGCATAGCTCATAGCTGATAGCTCATAGGTTTACCTAAGGGCTAAGAGCCAAGAGCTATGAACTGCGGCGATAGCCGCAGCGCTTGGCTATTCAATTTTTCGCCGTAGGCGAATCTGCCTGCAGCAGAATTTTTTTTGGAAGCAGCTCTTCCTTATATAATCAATTCGAGCGAGAGGCTTCTAATTTATTGTGTAAATATAAAGTGTAATGAATCAGGGCATTACGCATAGCGTTAGAGCGTTACACTTATAAATTCGGGCCCATAGCTCAGCCTCGACGTTCGCATTTCATGCTCAGTCGGGGTCCCGACACCGAGCAAAAGCGAGGTCGTCGGGATTGGTTAAAAGGTAGGAGCTATGGGGTAGCGATTAAAATTTGGGCCCATAGCTCAGTTGGTTAGAGCACAGCCCTGATAAGACTGGGGTCGAAGGTTCGAGTCCTTCTGGGCCCATTAGCTTATCTAATTGGGTCAGTGGTTCTGCCGACGTTCACAAAAAGTGTGAAGTCGGCATCCCGACCGAGCCGAAAGGCGAGCGTCGGGAGAATCCACTTGGGCCCATTAATTTTTTACGACAAGTAAAATTTTGGTGGCACTAAAGCGAGCGTAATTTTGCGGCAAGCAAAATAGCGAGCGTAGTGCCTTCGTGATTCGGTCTTGTCATAATTTACTGTAGCAAAGTTTTAAGGTCCTTCGCCCTAGATAAAAACTTATTGTGGGCTCACGACCCAAAAAATTTTTGCTACACAAAAATTTTTTGGGGGCGTAGCTCAGCGGCACCGACCTGACGGTCGGTGTTCCGAGTGACTTGGAAATAAGAGTCGGAAGAGAGCACTTGCTTTGTTGAGCACAACAATACGCGCGAAGCGCGCATATAGCGAAATCCCGCGAAGCGGGACAAGCAGGGAGCTACGAGCCATGAAAATAGAGGGGCTGTAGCTCAGCTGGGAGAGCGCGTGCTTTGCAAGCATGAGGTCAGGAGTTCGATCCTCCTCAGCTCCAACAAAAATTTACGACAAGTAGGTCCTGCGCGTAGCGCAGGATTTCGCTAGATTAAAGCTTGTTGAGCTCAAATTTTTTGTGGCACTAAAGCGAGCGTGGCGAGGCGACAAGTGACCGCAGGGAATCCCTTTAGGGACCGGCAGCGAGCGTAGTGCCTAACCGTTCTTTAAAATAGAACATAGCTCCTCTACTGATTTGCGCAGCAAATCAGTAGAGGATTAATTCGCGCATTAACTTACTCATACTGCGTATTCGTAAGTTAAGTGCTCATTAAATTTGTTTGACGATTCGTTCGTCAATCTATGTTCTTTGACAACTATATATCAAGTAACAAGGTCGATTTGGCGCACAGTACCTTTGGTGCTGGCGCACAATCCCAAGCTTCGTAAGAGGCAAGGGATTGATCTTGTAAGGTAAAAACTATCCCGACGTTCACTAAACGTGAAGTCGGGATCCCGACCGCGAACGAAAGTGAGCGCGTCGGGACAAAATAAACCGAGAGAATCAAAATTTTGGTCAAGCTACAAAGAGTCTATGCACGGATGACTTGGTTAGGTGAGGCGATGAAGGACGGGATAAGCACCGATATGTCCCGGGGAGCCGCAAATAGGCTTTGATCCGGGAAATTCCGAATGAGGCAACTCAGCGCAGGTTATACTGCGTTATTCCCACGATGAATTCATAGTTGTGGGGAAGCGATACCGGGAGAACTGAAACATCTAAGTACCCTGAGGAAAAGAAATCACAGAGATTCCCTTAGTAGTGGCGAGCGAAGAGGGAAAAGTCTAAACTCCGCCAAAGTAATTTGGCGGAGGGTTGCGGGACCTCGATGTGGGATTGTTTTGGGATAATAGAAGTATCTGGAAAGATGCGCCATAGAGAGTGAAAGCCTCGTATATGAAATCCTTAAAACACCCTAGAGGTATCCCAAGTAACACGGGACACGGGAAATCCTGTGTGAATCTGGGCCGACCACGGTCTAAGACTAAAAACTACACCTAAACCGATAGTGTACAAGTACCGTGAGGGAAAGTTGAAAAGAACGCTGGTGAAGCGAGTGAAATAGAACCTAAAATCATAGACTTACAAGCGGTGGGAGGGCTATGCTATCTGCGCAAGCGGATAGAATGCCTGACCGCGTACCTTTTGCATAATGGTCCGACGAGTTACTGTGCGGTGCAAGCTTAATCCCCTACGGGGAGCAGGCGTAGCGAAAGCGAGTCCTAATTGGGCGATCATAAGTACCGTATAGTAGACCCGAAGCTGAGTGATCTACCCATGGTTAGCGCGAAGCTCTCCGAAAGGAGAGCGGAGGTGCGAACCCGTCAGTGTTGAAAAACTGTGGGATAAACTGTGGGTTGGAGCGAAAGACTAAACAAACTCAGAAATTGCTGGTTCTCCCCGAAATATTTCTAGGGATAGCCTCGGATAAATTGAATAGTAGGGGTAGAGTGCTGAATGGGTTACAGATCCATACTAGGATGCTGGGCCCAACCAAACTCCGAATACTACTATTTTTACTCCGGGAGTAAGACAATGGGGGCTAAGCTCCATTGTCAAAAGGGTAACAGCCCAGACTGTCAGCTAAGGTCCCTAAGGATAGGCTAAGTGGTAAAGGATGTGGACTCACTAAAACAACCAGGATGTTGGCTCAGAGGCAGCCATCATTTAAAGAGTGCGTAACAGCTCACTGGTCGAGTGATTTCGCGCCAAAGATGAACGGGGCTTAAGCCTATCCCGACGTTCCGACTGAGCGAAAGCGAGCGTCGGAAGTCGGGATCTCGACCGAGCGCAAGCGAGCGTCGGGATTACCGAAGCTGCAGGTTTTTTTGTCGCAAGACAAGAAAGCGGTAGGGGAGCATTGTCTAGTTGGTTGAAGCTGTACCGTAAGGAGCAGTGGACACTAGACAAGGGATTATGTCGGAATAAGTAGCGAAAATGCCTGCGAGAAACAGGCACACCGAAAGTCTAAGGTTTCCTGGGGAAGGTTAATCCGCCCAGGGTTAGTCGAGCCTAAGCTGAGGCCGTATGGCGTAAGCGATGGATAGTCCGTTAATATTCGGACACTAGTTATGTGGCGTTATGACTCTTGCGTGACGCAGAGGGCATGGAGCTGCGCAGTGTTGGATGCCTGCGTTATTTTCTGAGCAATCAGGAGATGGGACCCTGAGGTTTCCGAGGGGGAAGTGAATCACTGCCGCACTGCCAAGAAAAGCGTGGAGGGGAGTTGTATAACTACTCGTACCGGAATCCGACACAGGTAGACCACCAGAATATGGTAAGGTGCTCGAGATAACTCTCGTTAAGGAACTCGGCAAACTAGCCCCGTACGTTAGCAATAAGGGGTGCCTTGGGCTCGCGAGGGCTTCAAGGTTTCAATAAAGTGGATTGGGTGACTGTTTAGCAAAAACACAACTCTATGCAAACTCGAAAGAGGAAGTATATGGAGTGACACCTGCCCGGTGCTAGAAGGTTAAGGGGATTTGTCAGCGAGTCGTAAGATTTGCGAAGCTTTGAACCGAAGCCCCAGTAAACGGCGGCCGTAACTATTGTTTGGACCACAGTAGTTGTAAAATCTGGCTATATGCTGGAAAATCCTGTTAAGCTAATAGTACATTCCGGCTTGTTCGGAATTGTGACAATCTATTAGATAGGGACTATCAGCAGGAAAGACCCGAAAGGAGGTCTCCATGAAAGCAGAAATCGGCTATTATTTAGCTGGTTTTGCTGACGGCGAAGGAAGTTTTAATCTTTCCTTCAGGCCGCGGCAAGATTATAAGTTACCGTGGAAAGTTTCCCTCTGTTTCAATATTTCCCAAAAAGACAAAGTTATACTTGCATTATACAAACGCTATTTAGGCTGTGGAACTTTAAGGGGTAGGCCTGATGGAGTTTGGTATTACGAAGTAAATAACTTTAATGCGATTTGGGATAATGTGATACCATTCTTCAAAAGATATGGTTTTCTTTCTGCAAAGAAGAAGCGCGATTTCGCAAAGTTCTGCGAGATTGCAGAAATAATAAAGAAAGGAGAACATATCAGAGAAGACGGGATCAAAAAAATTATTGAGATAAGAAGAGAAATGAATGACGGTGGAAAGCGAAAATATAGCGAAAAGGAGATTTTAAGTAAGTTTCAGGAATCCTCAGAGACTATACGCCAGACCCTTGACATCATTGATGTCAAGGGATGATATAGTCCGGTCTTCCGAGAAATCGGAAGTTAACATAGACGAACGGTCCTAAGGTTTTGATGGAATTTCAAAGCCCTTTATGCTGGTAACGGCATATCGAATCTAACTGTATCGGTGGAGCCCTTTGGTTGTTTGATAAAGGGTAATACCGAGGGAAGTCGTAAATGACCCCGTAGAGACTACACGTTGGCCCCTTGACATAAAGTGTCAAGGGTGAAGATATAGTCCATACCAATAGTAATATTGGACAAATATAAGCGAAATTCCTTGTGGGGTAAGTTCCCACGCGCACGAATGGTGTAACAACCTGATCGCTGTCTCAACGAGAGGCTCGGCGAAATTGTAGTGGCGGTGAAGATGCCGTCTACCCGCATCAAGACGAAAAGACCCCAGAACCTTTACTGCAACCTGCTATTGAAATTTGGTTCACTATGTGTAGTATAGGTGGGAGGCTTTGAAGCCTAGGCGCTAGCTTGGGCAGAGCCGCAATGTGAAATACCACCCTTATTGCATTAAGTTTCTAACTTCTTGCCGTGAATCCGGCGGGAGGACAGTGACAGGTGGGCAGTTTGACTGGGGCGGTTCCCTTCTAAAAAGTAACGAAGGGGCCCCAAGGTTGGCTCAGGGCGTTCGGCAATCGCCCGTGGAGCGTAAGCGCATAAGCCAGCTTAACTGCGAGTCCGACAGGACGAGCAGATACGAAAGTAGGGGCTAGTGATCCGGTGGTTGAACGTGGAATTGCCATCGCTCAACGGATAATAGGTACTCTGGGGATAACAGGCTTATTGGACTCGAGAGTTCACATCGACAGTCCAGTTTGGCACCTCAAATTTGGGGTGTTCCGGCGGTAACGCCGGAAATGTATTGGCTAATAACGGTGAAGCCCAAAAGAAGGAGGGTAATACCGTGGGAAGTCTTACAGAACGTCAAAAAGCGATAATTATTGGTTGTTTACTTGGCGACGGAAGTATGCGTTGTAAAACTAACGCCTTGTTGGAAATTAACCATTCTTTCAGGCAATGTGGTTATGTTGAATGGAAATACAACGAACTAAAAGAATTGGTTTTAACGAGGCCGCATAAAAGATTTTGCAATGCAGGTAGAATTGCCTATAGATTTACAACTCGCAGTTTACCAGAATTGACCGGAATTTATAGGAAATTCTACAGAGAGGGTAAGAAGATAATTCCTGATACTTTAAAGATTCATCCCTTAAGTTTAGCAGTATGGTTTATGGATGATGGGTCTAAGAATTATCGCGCGATTTATCTAAATACCCAAAAATTCAATGTCTCCGAGCAAAATAAACTAATATCTTTATTGAAGGATCGATTTAGTATAGTTGCTTCTATGAATAAAGATAAGAAATATTATCGTTTAAGGATTGCAGTTAGCAGCGTAGGCAGGTTTTTGGAAATAATCAGGCCTTACTTGCTACCAATGTTCTGTTATAAGACCCCGTAACGACTGAATCCTGACGTAATGTCGGGGTGAGATAGTGTTATACTATTAAACGCTATCATACGCCAACTCCATCTATTGCAATGATGGATGAAGATATAGTCTAATCCCACGCGAAAGCGTGGATACGATTGCGATGTCGGCTAATTAACAGCTCACCCCGCTTAATGCGGGGTAAAGTATAAAAGATTGGCCCTCTAACGGGCAACTGTTAGAGCAAATTCGGCTAATAACGGTGGACTCCTGATTTAAAGTCAGGACAATACCGTGGGAAGTTGTCTCGCCTTTGGCGGGATTAACCCCGTAACGACTGATAGCGAAAGCTTGAGATAATCTTGAAGTTTTAGGGATTATCAGACGCCGAGCTCCCGATTTAACGTCGGGATGATGGTATAGTCTATACCACTGGTAACAGTGGATCAATATGCATCCTATCCTGGGGCTGTATAAGGTCCCAAGGGTCCGGCTGTTCGCCGGTTAAAAGGGTACGCGAGCTGGGTTCAGAACGTAGTTAACACTGCGTTTTTCCATAGTAATATGGAAAGAGAATTGACTTATATCGGTGAAGCCCCACTGCAGGATACCGAACGCTGCAAGGGTAATACCGAGGGAAGGTTGTAGATGAAAGAATCAACTAAGGCGTATATCGCCGGTTTCTTGGATGGCGATGGAAGCATAATGTTTCAGTTGATTGAACGCAAAGACTACATCTATGGCTACCAGATAAGAGCAAGCATTTGTTTCTATCGGGATTCTAACCATAAAGCAGGTTTAAAATGGATAAAGGATCAGATCGGATATGGATATATTCGAGACCGAAATGATGGTGTGAGTGATTATACCATCGTCGGTTATGATAGGGTTAAACAAGTTCTTAGGATGGTAAAGTCATATGTAGTATTTAAAGCGGTTCATGTTGACAAAGCATTAAGGCTTCTTATCGCGTTAAAAGAAAATCAGAAACCATCGCCTCAAGAATTTTTAGGCTTGGCAAAGTTGGTTGATTCTTACGCTACCCTTAACTATTCTAAAAAGAAAACTAACAACGCTAAAAAGTTGGAAGATTTACTGAATAGAAAGGGCCTATTAACCCCCGTAACGACTGATTGCGCACAAGCGCACACTGGCCATCAAATTGGGCCGGGTGAAAGTGCGGCATGAGATAGCTAGGAAATTTTTATAGCTATCAAACGTCAACTCCCCGAAAGAGGATGAAGATATAGTCTATGCCACTGGTAACAGTTGGGTAAACATGCGTGAGACAGTAAAATGACCGTTGCTGTCTTTAAATCTGGCTAATTGCTGGAAAATCCCGTGTATCTGAAGATACCATTTTAGAGTTTTGTGTTTAGGGTTTAAATGGTGACAACTCTTCAGTGGGGACAATCAGCAGGAAAGACTGGTAATTTTTACCAGAATCTTCAGAGACTATACGCCAGGCTCTCCAAAAGGAGAAGAAGATATAGTCCGAACTGCATAGCGATATGCAGAGATCAGCAGAAATGATTGATCCTTCGCAAGAATTTTGCGAATGTAACATTATTGTCGGTCTCTATCTGATGTGGGCGTAGGATACTTGAAGGGAAGTTCTCTTCAGTACGAGAGGACCTAGAGAAACGAACCTCTGGTGTTCCGGTTGTCCTGCCAAGGGCAATGGCCGGGTAGCTATGTTCGGAAAGGATAAGCGCTGAAAGCATCTAAGTGCTAAGCCTCTCCCAAGAATAAGTATCCCCATTAGGCTGGTCGTAGACTACGACCTCGATAGGCGCAATGTGTAAGATCCGTAAGGATTTGAGCTAATGCGTACTAATCAGCCGATTGGCTTGGCCTTTACTTTTTTGTTCTAACAAAAAAGTATCCCGAGCTTCCTCCAGGCAAAAGTGTTGGAGGTGAGGGAAATTTTTCTTCTCAAGGTTTATTGGTAGTTTTTACCTAAATGATATGTAGTTGTTGAGGTTATTGGTGGTAAGGAGATCCTCAGCTCAAACCTATATAAAAGATTTTTAGGTATCGCTGAGGATCCAATATTTTTGTGAAACAAAAATATTGGAGTGCCTTTACCGAGGGGGAAACACCCGTTCCCATTCCGAATACGGAAGTTAAGCTCCTCAGGGCCGATGGTAGTGTATTCGTAAGGATATGTGAGAGTAGGTCGGTGCTCCTTAAAATTGCCCCACTAGTCTTTAATTAGATTAGTGGGGTTTTTTATTTATGGGGCAACTTTAAGGCACCGAGCGATACCATAAGATTTTTAATATAGGTTTGAGCTCGGTGCCTCTCCTCATGATGAAATATTCCACATCTTAGAGGTCGCGTCTGTCTTGTCTGGGTTTCTCGGGAACGCTCGGCGCGCCCCAGCGTGTCGCGTCTTCGCTCGGGTCGGCTGCGTCGCTCGTCCTCGCCTTCGTCTCGGACACCTTGCCCGCTCCTTGCCTCCACGTCCCTCGAAATCCCAGCCAAGCCAGCCGCTAAATAAAAAATCCGGGGACACATCACTTAATTAGTAGGTAGAGTTGGCAAGTAGTAAAAATCCGGGAAAAATCCGGGGACACATCACTTAATTAGTAGGTAGAGTTGGCAAGAAGCATGAGGCGTTTGGAAGGGGGTTTCCAGGCGCCTTTTTTATTTGCGTTAGATTTTGTCTTCTACTACGTCTATTAGGAGGACAAATGAAGAATTTAATACTTGAAGAAGCAGTGGAGCGGAAGATTTTATGTTTTAGTTGACAGATACTGAATACGAAAACTTGAAATCACAAATTGTGATTTCAAGTTGGGGTGGTGCAAGGCGTGCTAATTCATATGCTTTCACCGAGCAGGGGGTTGTCATACTTTCTATCGTATTACATAGCAGGAAAGCTGTTCAGGCTAATATCGCTATTATGCGCGCTTTTGTCAGACTTCGTAAGGTTTTTTCTACACACAAAGAACTTCATTTTAAATTAGCTGAGCTAGAAAGAAAAATTGAGCAGCATGATTCTGAAATAGGAGATATTTTTGAAGCGATACGTCAACTGATGGGCATACCGGAGGCAAAAAAGGTTATTAAGGGTTTTTGCTAGAAATAGGGATTCTTGTAAATAAGGTACAATTCTGATTTTTTATCCCAAGCCCTTTAAAAGGCTTGGGATCTTTTGTGCTTCGCACAAAGGACTGCGCTAGATAAAAGATTATTGTGCTTGCCCTTGTTCGCTTACGCTCGCAAGGACTGCGCTATATAAAAGATTAAGGTGCTTGTTTTTAGCTAAAGAGGTATAATATAGCAAATGAAAAAAACAAAAGAAAGTAAAATAAATAATCCATTGCCATAAGTGTAAAACTCAGTCAGATTGCTGCAGGCTTGGCGCTTGGATAGATTTAGAAGAAGCAAAGAAGATCTTGACTCTTGGATTAAAAGGTGACTTCTTTCACCTTGAAAAAGATAAAAATTTCCCTTCCGGATACAAGGTTGGGACGAGCTATGAAGATGAGCCTTGCTCTTTCCTTGATTCCCAAGGGCTCTGCTTGGTGCACAGAGTTGATTATGCATTTAAACCGGTAACTTGCAAAGAATTTCCTTATGAAGATAGCAAATTGTCTTCTTTTGCCAAAGTATTATGTACGCCTTACAAAGCTAAGCTTAGAAATAGAAGAAAGGATAAAATTGATAAAGAATATCTTAATTATTTTATTTTGCGCGGTTATTATTAACAAATTTACCGGAGGAGCGTTGGCTATGGATAGTAAAACTGTCGTTCTTGAGACAAATCAGGGGATAATAGAAATCAAACTTATGCCTGAAGTGGCGCCTAAGGCATGCGAGAATTTTACTAAACTTATAGAAAAAAGTTATTATAACGGTTTGATTTTTCATAGAGTAATAAAAGGTTTCATGATCCAGGGAGGAGATCCTACCGGGACAGGGACAGGCGGAGATTCAATATGGGGGAAGCCTTTTGAAGATGAGGTGAGCCCGGCCGCTAAATTTGATAATCCGGGGATTCTCGCCATGGCTAACGCCGGGCCAAATACAAACGGCAGCCAGTTTTTTATAACTTGCGCCAAAACCCCATGGTTAAATATGCGCCATACAATCTTCGGCGAGGTTATTTCAGGTTATGAGGCTGTTCAGGAGATCGAGAATTCTGAAGTTGATTCTTCTGACAGGCCAAGGACAGAACAGAAAATCATCAAGGCGTACCTGAAGAATTAAAAGTAAAGAGGGAAGGCCTTTTAAGCATTTCTGGCTTTTAATTTTATAAGGCAGTGGTATAATTGTAAATAATAAGCCTGCCTGCCGGCAGGCAGGGGGGGCTGTATGGAATTTAGCAATATAAAAGAAGAAGTAAAAAGGGTAAATTTTGAGTCGACGCGCACAGACTGCGATAACTTTTTTGAAGCAGTAGTCGTCAAAGATGAGCTTGCTAAACTTAGCGAAAGGTTGAGCAAATTTCTTGGCGAGCCTGCTTGGCCGTCTAAGAATAGGCTTTCCTATCAAATGCAGGAAGCAGTTAAGGCCTTTGGCGGGATTATGCCCGGCCAAACACTTTATTTTAAGAGTGAAGGTAGTGGTAGTGACGCCATATTTGCTATGCTCTGGCCCTGGCAGGATGGTTTGCGCACGACAGTTAAGATTATTCAAAAACAAGAGTAGATTGACACCCGGCCTTCCTTGATCTCACTTATGTTCGGTCAAGGATTTCGCTAGACCAAAACATAAGGTGCTCAATATTTGAGAGGCCGGTGTACACTTACTGTGCAAGGAGTTTTTATGGAGAGCCTCAGGTTTGATTTTAATAATATGTTTAGTTTTAGCGTCGGTGATAATGGCGTTAAGGATGAAGATATAGCCCAGATATCAGGAGATATCCAGAAGGCACACAGCCACATGGAGAAGGTGTTTACTCAGGGCTCAAGCAGGATAAGATTAGGCTTGGAATGGGCGAATCTTCCTTATCAGGACGATAAATTAATAAATTCAATTCAGAAATTAGGGGATGAGATTGCTAAAAAATACGATAATGTTATTTTTTTAGGTATCGGAGGATCGTATCTGGGTTTAAAAGCCGCGCAGGATGCGCTTATGCCGGCATATTTTAATGAGTTTGCCCCTTTAAGAAACAAAAGGCCGCGTATTTATTTTGAGGGGAATAATCTTGACCCGGATACGTTATCGGTTTTATTAAAGAACTTAAATCCTAAAAAAACATTCACAGTAGTTATTTCAAAATCAGGCGAGACTATTGAGACAAAAGCAGCTTTTATGGTGGTAGAGAATTGGCTAAAAAAGAATGTAGGAAAGAATTACGGCCGGGCTGTATTTGTTATCACTGATCCTGAAGGTGGGTCTTTACGCAAAAGAGTCTTACAAGCGCAGGAAAAAGATAATTTGAGCCTTCGCAGTTTGTTTTTATTAAAAGGTGTCGGGGGTAGATACTCAGAGTTTAATATGGGACTTTTACATCTTGCCATCATAGGCGTAACCATCAAAGAGGTTCTTTCCGGCGCTAAAGATATGGCGGAAAAGTGTAAAAAAGAAGACTTATACCAGAATCCGGCTTATATGTATGCAGTATTGCATTATTTACTTTATAGATTTAAATCCAAGGATATTTCGGTAATAATGCCTTTTTCCCAGGGTTTAAAATCTAGCGCAGATTGGTATGTGCAATTGTTGGCTGAGAGTTTAGGAAAAAAATACAGCCGCAAGATAGAAGTCTCTAATGATGGGATCGAAAATTGGCTTCAAGATAAGGCTAAAGTCTTAAATACCGGTAGGACTCCTATCTCTACCTGCGGTACTAGCGACCTGCATTCGGTGCAACAGAATAATATTGAAGGTAAAAATAATAAAGTTGTTACTTTTATTAAGGTGGATAGTTTTAAAAGGGAAGTTAAGGTTTTGGCTAATGGCGATATCTTATCGGGGAAAAGCTATTCTGAGCTTATGAAACTTGCTCAGGAAGCAACTGAGTGGGCATTGGCTAGGGAGGGTCGGCCAAGCTGTACGGTTATTGTGCCTGAGGTATCCGCTTATCACTGGGGCGCGCTTTTATTCTTTTTTGAAATGGCCACGGCTTTTGAGGGTGAGCTTCTTAATGTAAATGCCTTTGACCAGCCGGGAGTGGAGAGTTATAAGAATTACATGTATTATAAATTAGGTAAACCCGGAATTCCGCAAGCCACCGCTGAAGGAATAAAAAATAAGCCTTTAATTAAAGATTCTAAATATATACTTTAAATTTAGCGGGTCCTGTCTTGGGTATTTTCTAGCGCTGACGCGCGTCGAAAACACCCAAGCCACCCGCTAAATTTTTATGAGCATGCTAAAGATCGGCAAATTAAAATTAAAATCAAATTTGATCCTTTCCCCAATGGCCGGAATTACGGATTTGCCATTTCGTATGCTTTGTCGGAGATTTGGCGTAGAGTTGGCATTTGTGGAAATGATAAATTGCCGCTCTGTTTCTCATAAGAGCAGAAGGACGCAAAGCATGCTTAGCTCTGGCTATAAAGAAAGGCCCTTAGGCGTGCAGATTTTAGGATGCGAGGAGAAGTTTATCTTAAAAGCACTGGATGCGCTCAATGCTTACAAATTTGATATTTTAGATTTTAATGCCGCTTGTCCGGCAAAGAAAGTAGTGCGCCGCGGGGAGGGGGCGGGTTTATTGCGCGAGCCTAAAAAACTCAAAAAAATATTAAAGCTGATAATTAAAAATTCCTGGCTGCCGGTTACGTTAAAGATCCGCACTGGTTGGGATAAAGACTCAGTTAACGCCGGAGATATTGCCCTGCTTGCCCAGGATTGCGGAGTAAACGCCTTATTTATTCATGGCCGGACCAAGACGCAAGGCTATAGCGGAGAGGTAGACTATAAGATAATCAAGGAAGTTAAGAAAAAGCTGGATATTCCGCTTATTGCCAGCGGAGATATATTATCAGCGCTGCTTGCCAAGAAGATGTTTGATGAAACTGGCTGCGACGGGATAGCAGTGGCAAGAGGCGCGTTAGGTAATCCTTGGATATTTAAGGAGATAGAAGAGTTTTTAAAGACCGGCAAGATAATGCCGAAACCCGGGATAAATTCAATTGTGAAAGTTATGTTTGAACATTTGGATGCCTCAATTGCTTTTTACGGGGAGAGAAATGGCATAGTTATATTCCGTAAGTTTTTCGGTTGGTACACAAGAGGATTTCGTAAAATCAGGCCGTTAAGAGAAAAATCTTCGCGGGCAAAAACAAGAGAAGATCTTGTAAGGATTATTGAGCAGTGCAAATGAAATATGGTAGATTCAAGTTACTAACGCAACAACTTACTAAATTTTTCGTGAGGCGTATACCAGTTAAGGGTTTTTCGTGGCCGGTCATTTAATTCATCCTGGACTTCTTTAAGCCTGTTATTTGAGATCTTTGAAAAATCAGTTCCTTTAGGAAAATATTGCCGTATTAAACCATTCGTGTTTTCATTTGAGCCTCGTTCCCAAGGGGAGCTAGGGTGAGCGAAGTAAACGGTTATCTCTGTTTCTTTCGTAAAAAGCTTGTGTTGAGCCATTTCTTGGCCGTGATCATAGGTTAATGTTTTTTTTAAGCCTTTTGGCAGCTGACGGAATTCTCCGGCAAAAGCCTTTCTGATAGTGCTGGCATCTTGATTATTTAATTTTACAAGGAAAGCCATGCGTGTTGTGCGCTCGACAAGGGTTCCCATGGCAGAGGCATGGCGAGGCCCTATTATCAGATCACCTTCCCAGTGTCCGGGGATCGTGCGATCGGCTACTTCTTTGGGGCGTTCTTCAATGCTGAAGTAATCTTGAATAGCGCCTCGCTCTTGAGGGTTTTTATTTATTTTACGGCGATGCTTATGAGCCCTTCGTAGACAAGATATAAACTGACGTTTTAATTCCCCGCGGGGGAGAACATAGATATAAGAATAAATTGTTTCATGAGAGATGCGCATATCCATATCATTAGGATACAATATAATGAGCCGTTTGGCAATCTGTTCCGGTGACCAGTTCTTTGCTAAATAATAAAGCACTATTTTACGCAGAGGTATGTTGTTAGCGAGCTTACGATTTTTTCGTAGTTTATGGCGCATCTTGTTTGAGTACTGCTGTGCGAAGACAGCTCGATAATATTTTTGCTCTACGACTCCTGACTGAATAATTTCGCGGGATATAGAGCTAGGCGCCCTACCAATGCTTCTGGCTATTGCGCGTAAGCTATTTCCAGAAGCAATTTGTCGGCTTATTTCTTCGCGTTCTAACATTGTGAGTCTTTGATATTTAACCATATGCAACTCCTTTTCCTGCTATTATAGCAGATTAAGGTGTTGCGTTAGTTCCTTGAACTATCCCTCGCGTAAACGCTTGAAGATTATAGGGAAAGATACTTGACCGCTGCGCGGTCAAGTATTAGTTCGGGCAGATAATTTACGTTCGCTTTCAGCGCTTCCGTAAGTTATGCAGATTACTGAAGATACTTGGCATCTTCGATGCCAAGTATTAATTCGGCCAAACAACTTATGTTCGCTCATTTCATTCGCTCCATAAGTTGTGGCCTCATTAACAAAAAAGCCCCGTAGTTTCCCGGGGTTTTCTTGTAGGTGATAGGCCTTTTTAGCTTTCGCTATCTTGCCTTCCTCCTTGTTACGTGTTTCTTCTTCACCTGCAATGTAAGTATGCCATATTTCTTGTCAAATTTCAAGTCCTAGGGGACGCTCCCCAAGGTGCCAGTCTTCATATCAGCAGAGTGTCCCTTTGGGGAGCGTCCCCGGTTTTTGCTTATCCGTTGAAAATAGATAATTCTTTAAAGTTATTCTTAAGAATAGTATAATGTTTGACATGAGTAATCCACAGGATGTCCCCATTCAATACCTAAAAGGAATCGGCCCGAAAAGGGCAAAGGCTTTTACTAATTTAGGCATCTATACTATCCTCGGCCTGTTGTATTATTTTCCCCGGCGCTATGAAGACCGCACTAACTTAGTTACTATCTCTGATTTAGAAGAAGGTAAAATCCAGACGATCAAAGTGCAAGTTTTAGCTTCAGGCCAGCGCAATTCATGGCGTAGAAGAAGTTTTAGTATAACGCAAGCCGAGGTAGGAGATGAGACGGGGAGAGTATCATGCGTTTGGTTTAATCAGCCCTATCTTAAGGAATACCTTAAACCAGGCAAGAGTTTAATATTATACGGTAAGGTAGAGCGTTATGCCGGCCGTTTGCAGATGAGCAATCCTGAATTTGAGATTGTTTCAGGACCCAGCCCCTGTGAACAGGGGCTGGGTGGAGAGTTCAATGTGGGCCGGCTTGTCCCGGTTTATACATTACCTGATGGCTTAAGCCAGAGAACCTTCCGCAAAATCATGAAAACCGCTTTGGATGAATACTTGCCTAAACTAAATGACTGCTTACCTTATGATATAAGGTCAAGGAATGGATTGGAGAATTTAGCCAAGAGCATAATTAATATACACTTCCCCGAGAGCCTTGACTTACAAAAAAAAGCTTATACCCGTCTTGCCTTTGAGGAGTTTTTTATTTTTCAGGTTCCGTTGATTTTGCGTAAGCTAAATAGAGAGAGTAAATTAGGCATAGCGCATAAAGTAGATGGCCGGATGGTAGAAGTTTTTATTAGAGGGTTGCCATTTAAATTAACCATAGCGCAAGAGAGGGTAATTCAGGAGATAAAATCAGATATGGTTTCTCTTAAACCTATGCAACGTTTATTGCAGGGCGATGTGGGTTCAGGCAAGACCGTTGTGGCTACGGTTGCCGGTATTATGGCAATTCAAGGCGGTTATCAGGTTGCCTTTATGGCGCCTACAGAGATTTTAGCCAGGCAACATTATGATAAGATAAAATCGCAGGCAAAAGCAATAAAGATTGGTTTACTTACTGCAAGCATAGATAAAAAGGATAAGGGAAAAATATTGCGGGAAATAAAGGAAGGTAAGGTTGATTTGGTGATCGGTACGCATGCGCTTTTAGAGGCAGGAGTTATTTTTAAGAATCTTGGATTAGTAGTCATTGATGAGCAGCATAAGTTCGGGGTTGGCCAGCGCGCGCTCCTTCCCCAAAAAGGAATTAATCCTGATGTGCTTATAATGACTGCAACCCCAATTCCCCGGACCCTCGCGATTACTCTTTACGGAGATTTAGATATCTCTATTATTAGGGAACTCCCTCCGGGAAGGGGAGTGATGAAGACAATTTTATTTGATGCGGCTAAGAGGCAGAAGGCATATAAAATAGCCAGGGAAGAGCTAACGCGGGGCAATCAGGTTTATATTATTTATCCGGTTATCGAAGAATCGTTGGCCCTGGATATCTCTGGCGCTAAAAAGATGTATGCTGAATTAAAGGCCAGCGAATTTAAAGAATTTAAATTAGGCCTTATTCATGGAAGATTAAAGCAGGAGGAACAGGATAAAATTATGTCCGCGTTTAAGAATAAAAAACTCGACATTTTGATTTCTACAACTATTTTAGAAGTAGGTATTGATATACCTTCAGCTACTTGCATGATTGTTGAGTATGCCGAACGTTTCGGTTTGTCTCAGTTGCATCAGTTGCGCGGAAGGATAGGCAGGGGTAGTGATGCCTCTTGCTGTATACTTATTTCAGATGCTAAAACCGAGGAGGCTGTCTTCAGGCTTGGGGCAATGGTCAAATACAGCGACGGATTCAGAATTTCCGAGGAAGACCTAAAAATAAGAGGGCCCGGGGAGTTTTTTGGGAGAGAACAACATGGTTTAAGCGAGCTTAAAATAGCCAATCCTTTAACCCAGATGCAGCTTTTAAAGAGAGCCAGAGAAGAAGCAGTGAAGTTGATTAGCGCTGACCCGCATTTGGTAAGCAGGCAAAATCAGCTATTAAAGGAAAGTTTATTGCGAAAGTTTCCGGAATATGAGAAATTAGTCTTTAGTTGTTAGTTTTTAGTTGTTAGCCGATAAGACTGACAACTGACAACTGACAACTGACAACTAAAACATGCGCATAACTACGGGTATATATAAAGGCAGAAATCTAAAGATGCCGAAAGGCATTCGGCCAACGCAGAATATAGTCAGGAAGGCTATCTTTGATATCCTTGGCGATATTGAAGGGTTATCTTTTTTAGAGCTATTTGCTGGTTCAGGCGCGGTTGGATTAGAGGCAGCTTCGCGGGGCGCAAAAGAGGTAGTGTTTGTAGAGAATAATTCTCAGGTACTGAAGGCCTTAACCCAAAATTTATCCTATGTCCTATATCCTACATACGATATACTGCCTTTAGATACCCAAGTTGCGGTCAAAAGGCTGGCTCAGGGTGGCCGAAAATTTGATATCATCTTTCTTGACCCCCCATATCACAAGGAGACGGCAACACCCAACCCTAAAGGAAAGGTTGGTGTGCCGCTTTCTGCGGCAAAAAAAACCTTGCAAACCATAATGGCTTATGATATATTATCGCCCACTGGTTTAATAATAGCGCAGCATTCTAAGAAAGAAAGTCTTCCAGAGCGCCTGGGAGTTTTAAGTTTATTGAAGCAGTCAACATACGGAGACACTACATTATCGTTCTATAAAATGTTACGTTAACCGTTTACCGTGTGACGGTTAACGGTTCACGGTAAACGTAACCTGAATTCAACGAGGAAATGAAATGTGCCAGACAGCGATATATCCAGGGACATTTGACCCGGTAACCTATGGCCATATTGATTTGATTAAGAGGGCGCAGGAGATATTTCCCGAGGTGATTGTGGCGGTGGCGCATAGCCAGCATAAGAATCCCTTTTTCAGCGTTCAAGAAAGAGTGATGATGCTCAAAAAAGCTACTCAAGAGTTAAGAGGAATTGAGATTGTTGAATTTGACGGCTTAGTGGTAGATTATGCCCGTAAACATAAGGTTAAAGTTTTAATCCGCGGTTTACGTATGCTTTCGGATTTTGAATATGAATTTCAGATGGCGCTTACCAATAGGAAACTATCACCGGATATTGAAACTATCTTTCTTATGCCTCATGAGTCGTATAGTTATCTCTCCTCTAAGCTTTTAAAAGAAGCGGCATCTTTGGGTGCGGATTTATCTAATTTTGTCCCGGATTTTGTGGGGAAGGCGCTTAAGGAAAAGTTGTCTAGCACAGTCTTTCCTTAAAGGATAGTCAGATATGGAAGGAAGGGCGGGGTGAAAATAGATACCCGGCAGATACCCGAAGAAGGCGTAATCCTGACCGAGGAATTTAGCCCTAAAGGGCTTGATTTAGATACGGATATAATCAGATTCCCAGGCCCTATAAAGGCTAAGGCAATTATTCATAAGAGTTACGATGCTGTTAATGTAATTCTATTCTTGAGTGCGCTTATGAATATAAATTGCGCGCGTTGTCTTAAGGAAGAAAAAATAGATTATAGCCGGAAGATTGAGTTAAATTACGCTATGGATAAAGCGGATCCCATGATCGAGCTGGATTCGGATATAAGGGAAGAGATAATCCTGGATTATCCCATGAATCCTTTGTGTAAGGTTGATTGTAAAGGCCTTTGCCCCAAATGCGGAGCGAATTTAAACGAAGGAGGTTGTCACTGTGGCGCTACCCAAGAGAAGGCATTCTAAAACGCGCGGCCGAAAGCGCCGCACACACTGGAAAATAGCATCTACTAATCTTATCAAATGCCCCCAATGTAAAGAACTAAAGCTGGCCCATCGCGTATGCCCTGTTTGCGGTTATTACAAAGGTAAGCAGGCTGTTGAAATAAAAGTAAAGGAGAAGAAAAAGAGAGGTACTTAACATTTAGCTCATAGTTGATAGCTTATAGCTGATAGGTATTCCTTCCAGCTATGAGCTATGAGCAATGAGCCAAGAGCTAAAATAATATGAAAATAGTCGTTGATGCTATGGGCGGCGATTATGCGCCCGATGTAGTTGTTGAAGGCACTATAGCCGCGGTTAGGGAATATGATACCACGGTAATTTTGGTTGGGGATGAGGCAAAAATTATCCCTTTACTTAAAAAGGCTAAATATTCAGGCGCAAATATTGAGATTGTCCATACGCCGGAGGTAATTGAGATGTGCGAGCCGGCAGCGACGAGTATAAGGCGTAAAAGGAATTCTTCCATTGTCGTCGGAGTAAATCTTGTAAAAGACGGCAAGGCAGAAGGTTTCTTTAGCGCTGGCAATACCGGAGCAGTTGTTTGCGCTGCGACCTTAGGCCTAGGCCTTATTCCGGGTGTCGAACGTCCGGGCATAGCCATTGTTACTCCTGCCTTAAAGGGTATAACTTTAATTATTGATGTAGGCGCCAACATTGATCCTAAGCCTACGCAGCTTCTTCAATACGGGATCATGGCCCAAGTTTATTGCCGTAACATTCTTAATAAGCCGAATCCTTCTGTTGGGCTTCTTAATATAGGCGAGGAGGAAATTAAGGGGACTGAATTTATGCGCCAGACGCATGAACTCCTGCAGAAGAGTAATCTTAATTTTATCGGCAATGTGGAAGGCAAAGATATTTTCTCCGGTAAATGCGATATTATTGTCTGTGACGGTTTTGTGGGCAATGTGGCCCTAAAGGTATCTGAGAGCGCGGCTGAGGCAATGCAGGTATTTTTAAAAAGGCATCTTTTAAGTAATTTTTTGGGAAAGATAGGATTGTTTTTTCTCTTACCCAGCCTCAAACGTTTTAAGAAAGAGATAGATTATGCCGAATATGGCGGCGCGCCCTTATTGGGAGTTAATGGCGTGGTGATTATTGGTCATGGTCGTTCTAATGCCAAGGCCATAAAAAATGCTATCCGGGTAGCCAAGGAAGAAGTTGAGCGCAGGTTTAATGAGAAAATTTTAGAGGCAATATCAAATAGGTGATAGGTCTTAGGCGTTAGTTTATACCTATGACTTATAACCTATGACCTAAAATGAAAAAAGCAGGCATAATTGGAGTAGGGGAGTATTTACCTAAGAGGATTCTCACTAATGCAGATTTAGAGAAGATGGTGGATACCTCTAATGAGTGGATTGTAAGCCGCACCGGGATAAAAGAGCGTAGGCTCGCCGCAGATAATGAAGCGACTTCGGATTTAGCTATAAAAGCCGCAAGAGAAGCCTTAGAAAATGCCCATTTAAATCCGCAAGATTTGGATTTAATTATCGTCGCTACGATAACGCCGGATATGGCTTTCCCTTCGGTAGCATCCATTGTAGAGAATTTTCTTCTGGCTAAGAAGGCCGCAGCTTTTGATATCTCTGCTGCCTGCGTGGGGTTTGTTTATGCCTTATCCATAGCTAATCAGTTTATTGTTCGCGGCACATATAAGAATGCTTTAGTTATTGGCGCGGAGAAGCTTTCCGCGATAACTGACTGGAAAGATAGGAATACCTGTGTCTTGCTTGGAGACGGGGCAGGGGCATGTGTATTATCGAAAGTTGAATCCGGGGGGATAATCTCTGCTTACTTAGGTTGCGATGGTTCAAAAGGAGAATTGTTGAATCTTCCGGCTGGAGGTTCACGTAAGCCAGCGTCTCATGAAACCGTGGATAACCGGTTGCATTATCTTAAAATGCAGGGGAATGAGTTGTTTAAGATTGCGGTTAAAATTATGACTGAAGCGGCGCGAACAGTTTTAAGGCAGGCGGGTTTAACGTTTAAGGATATAGACCTTATTATCCCGCATCAAGCAAATTCCCGGATTATTATGGCAGTGGCTAAGAGGTTAGGCATACCCGAGGATAAAATATATCTTAATATAGAAAAATACGGGAATATGTCCAGCGCCTCTACTGCGACGGCATTAGTTGAGGCAGTTAAAGATGGCAGGGTTAAGAAAGGCGATACAATTCTATTGGATGCTTTCGGCGCGGGCTTAGTCTGGGGCGCCTGTGTTATAGATTTGTAACTAACTATTGCGGCAGGTGAAAAATCAGGGAATTATGGGAAAATACGCTTTTTTATTTGCCGGGCAGGGTTCTCAATATGTAGGCATGGGAAAGGATTTATATGATAATTTTCCCGAGGCTAAATCGGTCTTTGACAGAGCAGAGGATATTTTAGGAATTGGCTTAAAGAGGTTTTGCTTTGAGGGCCCGGAAGACGCGCTCAAAATGACCAATATCTCCCAGCCAGCGATTGTAACAGCTACTATCGCCGCCTTTGAATCATTCAAAACTAAGTCAGGTATAGCGCAGAAGCGCATACTGGCGCATCCGCCTCAGAAGAGGCGCACTTGGCAATCCTTTTTGCCAAGGTGCGAAGCGCCAGGTATTACTCCTAGTTATATGGCAGGTTTAAGTTTAGGCGAATACAGCGCTTTAATATCTTCAGGAAGCCTTGAGTTTGAGGATGGCATCCGTTTAATTAAGATAAGGGGCGAGCTGATGGATGAGGCAGCTAAGAAATATCCGGGCAAGATGGCCGCGGTTTTAGATTTGGATTCGGCAAAAGTTAAAAGTATCTGCCTGAGTACCCATGCAGAGATTGCTAATCTGAATTGCCCCGGCCAAATAGTTATATCAGGTAGAGCTGGCTCGGTAGAAAGGGCGGCGGATTTATGCGCTAAGGCAGGGGCGAAAAGGGTGATTATGCTAGAGGTAAGCGGCGGTTTTCATTCTTCGCTTATGTTGGAAGCCTCAGTAGGGCTTAAGAAGGCATTGGAAAATACACCTATGAAAGACCCCCTAGTCCCGGTTATGAGTAATTACACGGCGCTGCCTGAGGATAAGGTTGTCCAGATAAAGGAAAATTTAGTCTATCAGATGTGTTCTTCGGTGAAATGGGAAGATTCGATGAGATTGATACTCTCTAAAGGAATATGCAATTTCATTGAATTTGGCCCAGGTAGGGTCTTAAAGGGTTTGATGCAGCGCATTGATCCCGGCGCGAATGTGATAAATATAGAAAAAAAAGAAGATATCCTGAAAATTAGCGTTTAGCGGATAGCGTATAGCGGATAGTAAAACTAAACGCTAAACGCTCTACGCTAAAAGTGAGGATAAATATGAGATTACAAGATAAAGTTGCGTTTATAACCGGCGGGGCAAGAGGCATAGGCCAGGCTATTGCTATGGTTTTTGCCAAAGAGGGCGCGAATATTGTCGTGGCGGATGTAAACTTTGAGGCAGCCCAAAAAACAGCTTCAGATATTGAAGCCTTAGGTAGAAAAGCGATGGCCTTAGAAATAGATGTTACTGACTATGGAAAAGTGGAAGAGGGAGTGAACAAAATTCTTGACAAATTTGGAAAGGTTGATATATTAGTTAACAACGCCGGGATTACTAAGGATAATATTTTACTGAGGATGTCTCCTGCGGATTGGGATGCGGTTATAAATGTCAATTTAAAAGGGACATTTAACTGTATTAAAGCCGTGTCTCGGCCTATGGTTAAGCAGAGAAGCGGTAGAATTATAAGCATCGCTTCTATAATCGGCCTGATGGGTAACTGGGGTCAGGCAAATTATGCCGCTTCCAAGGCAGGTATAATCGCTCTTACTAAAACCACAGCCAAAGAGTTAGCATCGCGCAACATCAATGCTAATGCCGTGGCGCCGGGATTTATACAAACCGATATGACCGCCAAGCTTTCTGAGGATGTAAAGACTAAGATGCTTAAAGCAATCCCCATGGCCAAGCTGGGGACACCTCAGGATGTTGCTAATGTCTGCTTATTCTTAGCGTCAGAAGAGTCTAATTATATCACCGGACAGACGATTATCATAGATGGCGGAATGGTGATGGTGTAAGGTATATGAAACACCCCGCGCTAAAAGGCACCCCGCGTTAAAAGGCACCCCGCGTTTATAGGAATTACGCGGGTGTTCGCCAGGTGGCGAAAATTACGCGGGTGTTCGCCAGGTGGCGAAAATTGCGCGGGTGTGTGTCTCTACACAAGGAGGAAAAACAATGGCAGTAGAAGAGAAAGTTAAGTCAATTATAGCAGAGCAGTTAGGTGTTAAGCCGGAAGAGGTTACTCCCGAGGCTTCTTTTGTGGACGATTTAGGCGCGGACTCTTTAGATACGGTAGAGTTAGTTATGGCTTTAGAAGAAGAGTTTGGTATTGAAATACCTGATGAGGATGCCGAGAAGATCGTTAAGGTAGGTGATGCCATTAAATATATTGAAGAAAAGAGCGCTAAGTAAAACAATAATTTAGAGAGTTAGACTAATTTACCCCGCATTTTGTCTTTGCGGGGTAAATTTATATTAGAATAAAGATGGAAAACAGAGTAGTGATTACAGGTTCAGGAGTTATTTCTCCTGTGGGCAATGATGTCTCTACCTTCTGGGATTCCTTAAAAAAGGGTAAAGGCGGCGTTGGCCCCCTGATTAGCTTTGACGCTGCCGATTTTGACTCCCGGATTGCCGGAGAGGTAAAAGGTTTTGATCCTAGCTTATATGGCATGGATTTTAAAGATATTAAGCACACGGCTAAGTTTGTGCAATACGCGGTTGCCTCCACGAAGCAGGCTATTGATTCCTCTGGGCTGGATTTAAATAAAGAGAATAGGGAACGTATCGGCGTTTTAATCGGTTCAGGGATCGGGAGTTTACAGACAATAGAAGAAGAACATAAGGTTTTCTTGAATAAAGGCCCTTCGCGCTTGTCCCCTTTTCTTATACCTATGTTAATTGTTAATGAGGCAAGCGGTTTTGTCGGGATTACCTTTGGTTTAAAAGGGCCTAATTTTTGCGTGGCTACTGCTTGCGCTTCAGGTTCACACGCAATAGGCAATGCCTTTCGGATTTTAGAGCGCGGGGATGCGGATGTGATAATTTCCGGGGGCACAGAGAGCTGCGTTGTAGCTACAGCTGTAGGCGGGTTTTGTGCTTTAAGGGCCCTATCTCAAAGAAATAATGAACCTGCTAAGGCCTCACGGCCGTTTGACCGTGATCGCGACGGTTTCATTATAGCTGAAGGTTGTGGTTTGGTGGTAATGGAGACTTTAGAGCACGCTAAGAAGAGAAAGGCGCAGATCATTGCTGAGATAGTAGGTTTTGGTATGACTTGCGATGCCTATCATATAACCGCGCCTGATCCGGATGGCGAAGGTGCGGGACGGGCAATGAGTTTAGCTTTAGCCGATGCCAAGCTTAATCCTGAAGATGTGGATTATATTAACGCGCATGGGACATCCACTAAGCTCAACGATAAAATTGAAACGTTTTCTATGAAAAGGGCTTTTGGCGCCCATGCCAAGAAAGTAATGGTTTCTTCAACTAAGTCTATGACCGGCCATCTATTAGGTGCTGCCGGAGGGGTTGAGTTTATAGCCTGCTGCCTGGCGATAAGAGATGGCATTATTCCGCCTACCATAAATTATGAATACCCGGATCCGGAGTGCGACTTAGATTATGTCCCCAATATTGCCCGTAAGGTTAAAGTTGAAGTCTGCATGTCTAATTCTCTTGGTTTCGGCGGGCATAATGCCAGTCTAATCGTAAGGAAGTTTAAGGAATAATAATTTGAAACTCTATGGGTCAATAGTCGATAGACTATAGGCTATCGACCTGAGGTATTTCAATATGGCATATACAATCGCCGAAAAAATATTGCTCGCCCATACTGATAAACAAGACATAAAGCTTGGTGAGTTTATTGAGGCTAGGGTTGATGCTGCTTTAGGCAATGACATTACTGCTCCTGTTGCTATTGAGGAGTTTAAAAAAGCAGGGTTTAAGCAGGTCTTTGATAAAACGAAAATAGTCCTTGTTCCCGATCATTTTGCTCCGGCTAAGGATTTAAGGAGTGCTAACCAGTGTAAGGCCCTAGCTAACTTTGCCAAAGAGCAAGGGATAGTTAATTATTTTGAAGTCGGGCGCATGGGTATAGAGCACGCCTTGCTTCCTGAGAAGGGCTTAGTTTTGCCGGGAGATTTAGTTATCGGCGCGGATTCGCATACTTGCACTTATGGGGCCTTAGGGTGTTATTCTACAGGTGTGGGCTCAACAGACTTAGCCAGAAGTTTTGTGGATGGCAAGGTTTGGTTAAAGGTTCCCGGGACAATTAAGTTTATCTTTAGGGGTAAGTTAAATAAGTGGGTAGGGGGTAAGGATCTCATACTTTTTACCATAGGTAAAATAGGCGTAGACGGCGCGTTATATAAGGTAATGGAATTTAGCGGGCCGGTTATCCGTAAGTTAGGCATGGATGATAGGTTTACAATGAGCAATATGGCTATTGAGGCAGGAGGCAGGGCGGGGATAATTGAGCCGGATGGGATTACCTTTGACTACGTCAAGCGAGCTCATAGTCAAAAGGTCATAGCTCATAGTAAAAGACTAAGAGCTATGAGCCATGAGCTAAGAGCTTTAAAAAGCGATCCTGATGCTAGTTATGAGAAGATTTATGAATGGGATGTTACTGCTTTAGAGCCACAGGTTGCCTGTCCGCATCTACCCAGTAATGTAAAACCAGCCAGTGAATTAAGGGATATTAGGCTGGATCAGGTAGTAATTGGTTCTTGCACTAATGGTAGGCTCTCAGATTTAAGGATTGCCGCTAGGATTCTTAAAGGCAAGAAGGCTGCTCCTGGTGTTAAATTAATTGTTTTCCCAGCAACTCAAAAGATTTATCTGCAGGCAGTAAAAGAGGGATTGGTGGAAATTTTTGTTAAGGCTGGAGGGGTGTTTTCAACTCCTACCTGCGGCCCATGTTTAGGCGGGCATATGGGTATTCTTGCCGAGGGCGAAACCTGCATTGCTACCACTAATAGGAATTTTATCGGCAGGATGGGCAGCCCGAAGTCTTTTATCTATTTGTCTAATCCGGCAGTAGCAGCTGCTTCGGCGATTACGGGCAGAATTACGCATCCTGAGGAAATATAGTTCTATAGTTCGTAAGTTCTATGGTTCGTAAGTTAACGGATAACAATCCTTTGAACTACAGAACATTAGAACTTGCGAACCTTAGAACCAGAGAATTATAGCATTAACGATGATTATCAAAGGTAAGGTCCATAAATTTGGTGACGATATAAACACCGACGATATTATATCCGCTAAATATTTAGTTTCAATCGACGCCAAAGAGTTAGGCAGCCATTGCATGGAGGCAATTGTCCCGGATTTTACCAAGAAGGTAACCCTGGGAGATATAATTGTCGCGGGCAACAATTTTGGCTGTGGTTCATCGCGGGAGCACGCGCCTTTAGCGATTAAAGGCTGCGGCGTGTCCGCGGTATTGGCTAAGAGTTTTGCCGCCATATTCTTTAGAAATGCCATAAATATAGGCTTGCCGTTCTTAGAATCTTTTGATGTGGATAAGATAAAAGAAGGGGATTTAGTTGAGATAGATTTGGCTAGCGGTATAATAAGGAATATTACACAAAGCCAAACTTATAAAACTCAAGGCTTTCCCGAATTCTTACAGGAGATTGTAAAAGAGGGCGGGCTGATGAATTATATCAAGTATCGCCAGCAGGGAAAATAGGGACAGCGACCATTTTTTTTACTGGTTACTACCTTATTTAAAAAATGGTCGCTGTCCCTATTTTCCACTATTTTCGCGACAAGATAAGTAATGTATGGGAGATAAGCATATGCACAAAATCGCGGTAATCCCCGGTGATGGGACCGGGCCGGAGGTAGTGGCCGAAGGAATGAAAGTAATGGAAGCAGCAGCTAAAAAGTTTGGTTTTAAATACGAGGCTAAGGATTTTGATTTTAGCGGGCAGAGGTATTTAAAGACCGGCAAGTTAGTGGATGATAGTGATATTGAAGAGCTTAAAAAATATTCCGCCATTTATCTTGGCGCTGTAGGCGACCCGCGAGTTAAACCCGGGATTATTGAGGCAGGGGTGTTGCTTAAATTAAGGTTTGCCTTGGATCAGTATATAAATCTTCGGCCGGTGAAATTATATAACGCGGCCTTCTGCCCTTTAAAAGCCAAACAACCGCAAGATATTGATTTTGTAGTCGTCCGCGAGAATTCTGAGGGGCTTTATAAAGGCATGGGAGAATTTAAGGCCAAGGGCACAAAAGACGAAGTGGCCATTCAAATATCCTATAATACCCGTAAAGGGGTTGAACGTTGTATCCGTTATGCATTTGAGTATTGTCGTAAACGCAACAAGACAAAAAAGCTTCTTCTCTGCGGCAAGACCAATGTCTTAACCTATGCCTGGGATCTTTGGCAGAGAGTATTTAATGAAGTAGCTAAAGAGTATCCCGATGTGGCTACGGATTATGCGCATGTAGATGCAACCACAATGTGGTTTGTTAAGAATCCGGAGTGGTTTGATGTGATTGTTACCGATAATATGTTTGGCGATATCATTACGGATTTGGGGGCAATGATTCAGGGTGGCCTGGGTATTGCTGCCGGCGGCAATATCAATCCTCGGGGTGTCTCTATGTTTGAACCCATTGGTGGAAGTGCCCCAAAATATACAGGTAAGAATGTGATTAACCCTCTGGCTGCTATTTGTGCCGTAGGGATGATGTTGGAAAACCTAGGTGAGATTGAGGCAGGTAAGGCAATTGAGGCAGCAGTCATAAAGGTCGCGAATAATAAATTGAAATCTTTGGCTGCGGGTAAGATGGGTTATTCGACCACTGAAGTCGGAGATTTGGTAGTTAAAAATTTATAATTTATTCATATTTAACGGGTCCTGTCTTGGGTATTTTCTAGCGCTGACGCGCTTCGAAAACACCCAAGCCACCCGTTAAATAAAATATAAATTTTAATAGTGGTAGGGGAGGGAAGGATAGATGAAAAAATATAATGTTGCGGTTATAGGCGTGGGCGCAGTAGGAATTGAGATGTTGCGGGTTTTAAAGCAGCGCAATTTTCCGGTTAATGAATTACGCGTATTTGCGCGTTCAGCGCGCGATATAGAAGTTGACGGAGAAATTTATTCGGTTAAGCCTATTACCCCGGATGGTTTTGGAGGTATTGATATTGCTTTATTTGCCGGAACTGAGGGTGAAAAAGGCGCGGCTGTTACTTATGCGGCAGAAGCGGTAAAAAAGGGAGCAGTAGTCATTGATAACGGCGCGGATTTCCGAATGGATCTTCAGGTGCCTTTAGTTGTACCTGAAGTAAACGCCGCTGACGTTAAGAGCCACAAAGGTATAATTGCAAATCCAAACTGTTCAACTATCCAGATGGTCGTTGCCCTAAATCCCATCCATAAAAAAGCCGGGATTAAAAGGATAATCGTTACTACCCTGCAGGCTGCAAGCGGAGCGGGAAAAGGCGCGGTTGAGCAATTAAAAGAAGAGACTTCTTTAATCGCTCAGGGCGGTTTTAATAATGTGCATGTGGGCGCAGTCAATAAGTCTATGCCCCAGCAGTTAGCTTATAATGTTTTTCCGCATATCGGAAGTTTTGCGGAGGGGGATTACACTAACGAAGAGTGGAAATTGGTTAAAGAGACGCATAAAATTATGCACGCGCCTAAACTTAAGATATCCGCGACTACGGTCAGAGTCCCCGTAAGAACAGGGCATTCTGAATCGGTATATATAGAGACAGATAAATATATCAGCGTAAATAAGGTTAGGGAGATATTTTCTAAATCACCGGGGGTAATCCTTATGGATGACCCTAATCATAATATATACCCTATGCCTAAGGATGTTGAGGGTAGGGATGAGGTTTTTGTCGGCCGCATCCGGCAGGATGCTTTTGTTAAAAACGGGCTATGGCTGTGGGTTGTAGCGGATAATCTGCGTAAAGGCGCGGCTACCAATGCGGTGCAGATTGCGGAAGAGCTAATCAAATGAAACTAAAGAATGTCCCGGCGTTCCGACGTTTCCGTCGGAAGTCGGGATCCCGACCCCGAAACGAAGTGAGGGCGTCGGGACGTAATCTTAAACTCGAAATAGAGTATAATGGCAGGAATTACTGCGGTTGGCAAGTCCAGCCTAATACTAAGAAGAAAAGCATTCAGGGAGTAATAGAGAAGGCGCTTGGTAAAATTCTGGGAGAAAAGGTAAAATTAATTGTTTCCGGCAGGACCGATGCCGGAGTGCATGCCTTAGCTCAGGTAGCAAATTTTCATACCCGTTCTAAAATACCGCTTGATAAATTAAAATTAGGCATGAATGGCTTCCTGCCTCAGGATATAAAAATATCCGGAATGAAAGAGGAGTCTTCGGATTTTCATAGCCGTTTCTCAAGTAAGGCCAAGATTTACCGCTACACAATATTAAACCGGGCGTATTCTTCTCCTTTAATGAAGGATATAGTTTTCTTCTATCCGCATTATTTGGATTTAAGGCTTATGCGTCGGGAGTCCCGGGTTTTATTGGGTAGACATAATTTCAGGTCTTTTCAGGCATCCTTGGGCAAAGAAAGAAACCCGGTTAAAACTATTAAAAGATTAGTGATTACTAAGAATAAAGACATGATTTATATTGATATAGAGGCAGACGGGTTTCTTTATAATATGGTAAGGAATATCGTGGGTACGCTGATTGAAATAGGAAGAGGCAGGTTTGCGGAAGGCTCATTAAAAAAGATATTAAGACTTAAGGACCGCAGGCTCGCCGGCCAGACCGTGCCAGCTTCCGGGCTTTGTCTTCTAAAGGTTAGATACTAAAATAATGCTTAAAGGAAATTTGAAAGATATATCCTGGGATTTTTTAAAAATAGGTAAAAATTTAAAAATAGGGACACATCCTATTTCTTAAGTATTCAGCCCTTCACAAAAATCGTTCAGGGCTGTTGATTACACAGATTTTTAAAAGATTACACAGATGCGTGCCAAGTTAAGCTCTTTCTTAGTCTAACCGATGTGAGTTCGGGACATAGCAATTGTCTGTTTGGCTATGTAGTGAGGGATACAGGGTTAAGGGGTAACCCTTAATCTTGAA
>Ga0210056_1000544_pt1 | contig 31578 bp, 33 predicted proteins | sample CryGeyCG2014_080_2_FD_183965 | JGI IMG/M metagenome (GOLD analysis project Ga0210056, IMG submission 183965) | Groundwater microbial communities from aquifer - Crystal Geyser CG07_land_8/20/14_0.80 (SPAdes) (version 2) | ecosystem: Environmental > Aquatic > Deep subsurface > Groundwater | place...
CGAATTCAACACCGCCGACCTGCTCATGCTGCTGCCGATGTCGCGCATGGACAGCCGCTATGCCAAACATTTTCTGAAATAAGTCTTTCCCTCAAGCAACTGAATCAAACGACTGGAGAAAAAAATGAAAAATGACTGGATATACCTGTTATGCAAAATCATCCGCTGGGGGGTGGCCATGTTACTGATTTTAATCATCGTCACCCCGGCGATTTATTCGTTATCCGTCAATTATTCGGAACACTTCATCAACGCGTGATTCACTTTTCAACAAGCGATGGATGCTGGATAAAACGTGAGCGCACACCCATCCTCTATTGGCTCATCGGTAGAAACGCTACGCTTTTTCGATATTACAAACCGGTAATGATGGAATAGCCTTAAAAAATTTCACTGCCCTCATCCGAATGCTTCAAGTGCCGCACATCCCTCCCCTTCACCATATAGATGACGTACTCAGCGATGTTTTGCGCATGGTCGCCCATACGTTCGACAGCTTTGACGATATTCATCATGGCGAGTGACCGCGAAATCGTGCGCGGGTCTTCGATCATGCACGCGACCAGATGGCGCGTTACCACTCTGAAGCGTTCGTCCACCTGGTCGTCAAAATTCATGGCTTGTGCGGCCAACTCCACATCGAGATTCGCAAAGGCTTGTATGGACTGGCGCAACATCGCCAGGGCGATCTCTGCCGCTTCGGTAATCTCGCGAAAACGCGGTGCTTCAAGCTCACTTTCGCGGGACAGCAACTTGCCCATGCGGGCAATCTTTTGCGCTTCGTCACCGATGCGCTCCAGATCGGTCACGGTCTTGCTCACAGCCATCAACAGGCGCAAATCGCGGGCAGTTGGCTGACGGCGAGCCACCACTTTCACACTGATTTCATCAATATTGACTTCCATCATATTGACCTGATGATCGTTCTCGATAATAAAATTCAGCCGGCTCATATCGCCGCTCAACAAGGCCTCAAGCGCGCCCTGTGCCTGCGCCTCAACCAGTTCGGCCATTTCCAGCACCGCGTTGCGAATCTCATCGAGTTCGCTGTCAAATTTAGTGGAAATATGTTCGTTACTCGGCATGATCGTATCCGTTCAGGGTAAAGGGACACACCCTAAACCAGCAACATGACCAATTTGTGACAGCCGCAAACTTTATGCCCTCACGACAGCAGCGTCAGCCCCCACACCGAAGCCACATTGACCAGGCTCAACAACACCGCCGCACTGCCTATATCCTTGGCGCGCTTGGCGAGTTGATGGTCCGCCAGCGAAGTATGGTCCACCGCCGCCTCCACCGCCGAATTGAGCAACTCGACAATCAGCACCAGCAGCACGCTGGCAATCATGATGGCTTTCCCCAAAGGAGCGGCGGTCGTCAACAATGCGACGGGAATCAGAATCACCGCCAGCAATACCTCCTGACGAAAAGCATTTTCATAACGAAACGCGGCAGTCAATCCGGCCAACGAATACGACAATGCATTCCAGACGCGCTGCAAACCCGTTTTACCTTTATGCGGACTTTCCATCTTTCACCCTATATATCAAACCAATCCGGCGGATGATAAGACTTCAATATTTCAATCTTGTGAATTTTTGATGAATCTCACCGCAAGAATGATAAGCCACAATATGTCCCTCACCACCCGCCGTATTAGGCTAAAATCCGCACAAATTTTACGGACGGGCTGAGTCATGCTGGAATCAGATAGCGAATCAAATCAGTTGGAAACACAAAGAAACCTGTTACAAGTCAATAGGTTACTGCAAAAGCACAAACTGATCGAGACACTGGCGCACAAGCAGAACCTGACCGAACTGGAAGTCAGACTGGCGGGGCTCAACCATCAGGCGGTCGCGGACATCATGGAAGCCCTGCCGCCGGATGACCGTGAGGCCGTCTGGCGGCTGATCCCTGAAGAACGCCAGGAAGAAATCCTGCTGGTCATGAAAGACGACATTCGCGCCGAACTGGTGACCGATGCCGAAACCGAACCCATGAGTCACAACATGGCGATACGGGTGTTTGACCTGCACGAAGGGCGCTTGCGACAAATCCCTATCACCAATCGCAAGGATCTGGCGCGCGCCACGCCGATCTGGATAGATATGGTCGCACCCGATGATGCGCAAATCGAGTGGGCAAAAGAACAGTTCGGCGTGGAATTGCCCAACCCGAAAGCCTTGACCGACCTGGAAACCAGCGCCCGCTTCTATATGGAAGACAACGGCGAAGTGCATTTGCACTCGGATTTTTTGCTGGATCGCGTAGACGAATCGCGCAACGTGGCGGTGGCATTCGTGCTGCACAACGGCACCCTGTTCACAATACGCGAAGAAGAACTGCCGGTATTCCGCTTGCAACGCTTGCGCGCGCGCGCGCAGACCAATTACGTTTCCGAAGCCAAGGATGTATTGCTCGACCTGTACGCCGCCGATGTGGAATATTCCGCCAACGCGCTGGAAGATATTTACAGCGAACTGGGCGTAGTGGGGCGGCAGGTGCTAGGGTCGCACATCACCGACGAGGAAGCCGCCATGATACTGGCCTCCATCGCCGAGGAGGAAGACCTCAACGGGCGCATCCGCCGCAATGTCATGGACACCCGGCGCGCCTTGTCTTTCCTGATGCGCGCCAAGTTTCTATCGGAGTCGCAGCACGAAGATGTGCGCGAGATTTTGCGCGACATCGAATCGCTGGACGGACACACCGCCTTCCTGTTCAACAAGATAAACTTCCTGATGGATGCCACCGACAGCTCGATCAACATCAACCAGAACAAGGACATCAAGCGCCTGACCGTCATCAGCGTGGTGTTCATGCCGCTCAATGTGCTGGCGGGCATCGGCGGCATGTCCGAATATTCGATGATGACCAGCGGCATACCCTGGCCTGTCTCTTACGGCATTTTTACGCTGTGCCTGATTCTGGTCGGCTGGCTGACCTTTGCCGGTTTGCATCATCTTGAACGGCGCAAAAACAAAAATCGCATCGCCGCCATCAAAACCAATTGATACGCAATCCATGCATGAGCTGCAAGGCCGTTTTCTTCACTGTAATATTCCTGTCATACAAGGCCGTTAAGATGCGCATCGCCTCGAAGCGTTGTTGCTTTTAACGGCATTACCTTTAAGTCACACCAGAAACAACGACATCAAAAAAACTGGCAACCCGTCACAAACTAAATACTTTTGGAGACAGCATGAATATCAAATTGAAACAACTCGTTATCGCCCTCGCAGCCACATCGGCATTGGCCTATGCCAGCCTCAGCTCCGCTACCGACATCACCGGTGCGGGTGCGACTTTCCCCTACCCCGCTTACGCAAAATGGGCTGAAGCCTACAAAGCCAAAACCGGCGTTAACATGAACTATCAATCCATCGGTTCTGGCGGCGGCATCAAGCAAATCTCCGCAAAAACCGTTGATTTCGGCGCTTCAGACAAACCGTTGACCGCCGAAGAACTGGGCAAAGACGGCCTGATGCAGTTCCCTACCCTCATCGGTGGTGTCGTTCCCGTGATTAACGTAAACGGCGTAGCCAACGGAAAATTGCACCTGGATGGCGAAACTTTGGCACAAATCTACCTGGGCAAGATCACCAAGTGGAATGACCCGGCTATCGTGGCATTGAACAAAGATCTCAAACTGGCGGACGACCTGATCACCGTCGTGCATCGTTCGGACGGCTCCGGCACCAGCTTCATTTTCACCAATTACCTGTCCAAAGTGAGTGCGGACTGGAAAGCCAACGTCGGCGAAGGCACTGCGGTTTCCTGGAAAGCCGGTACGGGCGGCAAAGGTAACGAAGGCGTTGCGTCTTACGTTCAGCGTATCAAGGGTTCAATCGGCTATGTTGAATATGCTTACGCACTGCAAAACAAGATGGCCACTGTGCAAATGAAAAACAAGGATGGCAACTTCGTTGGAGCTGACGAAGCCAGCTTCAAGGCTGCTGCTGCCGGTGCTGACTGGAACCATGCGCCTGGTTTCTACGAAATTCTGACCAACGAAGCGGGCAAGGGAAGCTGGCCTATCAGCGGCGCAACCTTCATTCTGATGCACAAAAAACAGGACAAACCCCAATCCGGCGAAGCCGTGTTGAAGTTCTTCGACTGGGCTTACGCCAATGGCGACAAGATAGCGGCTGATCTGGACTACGTCACCATGCCCGACAGCGTGAAGAAATTGATCCATGATGCATGGAAAAAGCAAATCAAGGACGCGAACGGCAAGGCAATCTGGAAATAAGCAAACGGGTGTGGCAGACATTGCACAACCCTAAGCTATAATAACGGGGGCTGATGCCCCCGTTATTATTCGTACTGAGTCCAAAGTTTATCCAAATAAAGTAAATAACTATGCCGATGTTATTACACGAAGCAAGTCTGAAAAGACAGTCCATCTTTGATGCGCTATTTCGCAATCTGACCCGTATCGCCGCTTTCGGCGTACTCATTTTGCTTGCAGCCATCATTACCTCGCTGGTGCTGGGCAGTATGCCCGCGATCAAGACCTTTGGTTTTGGCTTTCTGATCAGTCCTGAATGGGATCCGGTCAACGATCAATTCGGTGCGCTGATTCCTATCGTCGGCACACTCATCACCTCCTTTATCGCCCTGCTCATCGCCATTCCGGTGAGTTTCGGTATTGCGATCTTCCTGACCGAGCTTTCCCCGCGCGTGTTGCGCCGCCCGCTCGGTGTGGCGATTGAACTGCTGGCGGGGATTCCCAGCATCATCTACGGCATGTGGGGTCTGTTCGTGTTCGCGCCGCTGTTCGCCGACCATGTTGAACCCTGGCTCAACGAGCATGTCGGCACGCTGCCGTACATCGGCCCTTTCTTCTCCGGCCCGCCGATGGGTATCGGCATCCTGACGGCCAGCATCATTCTGGCCATCATGGTCATCCCCTTTATCGCCTCGGTCATGCGCGACGTGTTTGATGTCGTGCCTGCCATGCTCAAGGAATCGGCTTACGGCCTCGGCTCAACCACCTGGGAAGTCATGCTGCACATCGTCCTGCCTTACACCAAAATCGGTGTGGCGGGCGGCATCATGTTGGGACTGGGGCGGGCGCTGGGCGAAACCATGGCAGTCACTTTCGTGATCGGCAACGCCCACGAACTGAGTAAATCCCTGCTCAATCCGGGCAACAGTATTTCCTCGGCACTGGCCAACGAATTCACCGAAGCCTTTGGCGAGCTCTACACCGCCTCGCTGATTGAACTCGGCCTGATCCTGTTCTTTATCACCTTTGTGGTGTTATCAATCTCGCGCTACATGCTCTACAAACTGAGCAAACGCGAAGGAAAGGCAGCGTAATCATCATGCTCAATCTTTATACACGCCGCCGCTTCACCAACGCTTTGGGCTTGACTGTTTCGGTACTCGCCATGGCCTTCGGCCTGTTCTGGCTGTGCTGGATTTTATGGACTTTGCTCGATCACGGTTTGCCCGCCCTCACCTCCGATGTGTTCACAAAAATGACCCCCCCGCCTGGCAGTTCGGGCGGGCTATGGAATGCCATCTTTGGTAGTTTGATGATGACCGTAGGCGGCACGTTGCTCGGCACGCCGATCGGCATTCTGGCGGGCACTTATCTGGCCGAATTTGGTGAACGTGGCTGGCTGGCTCCCGTCACCCGCTTTATCAATGACATTCTGCTATCCGCGCCTTCCATCGTCATCGGCCTGTTTGTCTATGAAGTTTATGTCGTCCACGTCAAACACTTTTCCGGTTGGGCGGGCACGCTGGCGCTGGCCATCATCGTGATCCCGATTGTCATCCGCACCACCGAGAACATGTTGCGACTGGTGCCCTCCACCTTGCGCGAAGCGGCCGCCGCCCTCGGTGCACCGCAATGGAAAATCATCAACTTCGTCACGCTACGCGCCGCTCGCGCCGGCATTATCACCGGCGTGATGCTGGCCATCGCGCGTATCAGTGGCGAAACTGCGCCGCTACTGTTCACCTCGCTGAACAACCAGTTCTGGAGCAGCGACATGGATCAACCGATGGCCAACCTGCCCGTCGTTATCTTCCAGTTCGCCATGAGCCCCTACGAAGACTGGCAAAGTCTGGCCTGGGCAGGTGCCTTGCTGATTACCTTCAGTGTGCTGACACTCAATATCCTGGCGCGTGTGCTGTTCCGTCAAAACGCCTCATCTCATTAACAAGGCCTAGCAATGAACGCTGAAAATATCGTCAAACCAAAAGTTACCACGCCAAGAGTCATCGTCAAAGACCTCAACTTTTATTACGGCAAGGCGCAAGCCCTGAATAACATCAATCTGGACATCGCCGACAAGAAGGTCACCGCCTTCATCGGCCCGTCCGGTTGTGGCAAATCCACCTTGCTGCGGACTTTCAACCGCATGTATGAGCTTTACCCCAAGCAAAAAGCGACCGGTTCCATCATGCTGGACGGAAACAATATTCTTGATAAAAATCAAGACCTTAATAAGCTGCGCGCTAAAGTCGGCATGGTTTTCCAAAAGCCAACTCCGTTCCCGATGTCCATCCATGACAACATCGCGTTCGGGGTCAAGTTGTACCAAAACCTGAATAAAAATGACATGGCAGAGCGCGTCGAATGGGCGTTGAAAAAAGCCGCGCTGTGGGATGAAGTGAAGGACAAGCTGACACAAAGCGGGATGGGGCTTTCCGGGGGTCAGCAACAGCGCCTGTGCATTGCACGCGCGATTGCGGTCAAACCGGAAATTTTGCTGCTGGACGAGCCCACCTCCGCACTCGACCCTATTTCCACCGCCCATATCGAAAAGCTGATTGATGAGCTGAAAGAAGACTTCACCATCGTCATCGTCACCCACAATATGCAACAAGCCGCGCGGGTGTCCGATTACACCGCCTACATGTATCTGGGCGACCTGATGGAATTTGGCGAAACCAGCACCGTATTCACCAATCCGCTACGCAAGGAAACGGAAGACTATATAACGGGGCGCTTCGGCTAAATCGCCCGACGCATCATCAAACACCCCGCAATGAAAAAGCCCGGCGAACCGGGCTTTTTCATTGCGTGCAGACAACCGGCTATTTACTCTTAACGGCGATCCTCATTATCACGATAGCGCCTGTCCTGCTCACGATATTGGCGATTGTCTTCGTTTTGATACGGGTAATCCTGTCGGTCATAGCGGTTTTTTCGCACCGCCGGTTGCCTTGCGGGCGGTTGCGACTCGGCAATCAAACTTACTCCGACGCGCACCGAGTTACCGGGATCATAGGGCAAGGTCGTGGTGACATCGCGACCATTGTAACGATAAGTCACGTTATAGCCTTTGATGACCTCGCGGCTATTTTCCACGTCACGGCAACGCTCTACCTGCTGAGAACCTGGCTGGTCTGGATTGGCGACGCGATCGCCGATCAACACCCCAGCCACACCGCCCGCAGCGGTAGCGGCTTTTTTACCTGAACCGCCGCCCACCTGACTACCGAGCAATGCGCCCGCCAGACCGCCGACGATACTGCCTGTCATGGAACGGTTGGGGTCTGGATTGGACACCCTATCCCCCACCACCGCACCTGCCACCGCGCCCACCCCCGTAGCCGCTGTACTACCGCTACCGCCGCCGACCTGACTGCCCAGCAGCCCCCCCGCGACACCCCCCACCACCGAACCGGTCATGGAACGTTCACGAGGCGTGCCCTGCACCGTTTCTGTCCAGCATTCGCGGCGCGGTTCATTGACCCGTTCATAAATTGGCGTGCTGGAAATAACCCGTGCGTTATCCACAAAATCAGCCGCATAGACATGTCCGAACAAAGATGCGAGGCTCAACGCGATTAAACTTTTCTTCATTTTCAAGCTCCTAAAGTGACCGAATTTTCATGACCGGATTATGACTAGTCTTTTACTTAAGCGTTCAAAAAAAATTGTTGCGAATTGTAATTTAGCCCGTGTTGACGAAAACAAGGCGAGGCGTGGCTGATCAAGGATTGGGCGAAGCAGCGACTCAATTTACGCGCCGCTGATGGCGAAAAAATTGGATAAGGCCGGGCAGGAAGGAAATCAGGATGACAGCCAGAATAATCAGGGTGAGGTTATTCTTGACTACCGGAATATTGCCGAAGAAATAGCCCGCCAGCGTGATGCTGCTAATCCACGCCAGGCTGCCCAGCGCACTAAAAAATACAAACAGGCGGTAGTGCATCGTGCCGATACCGGCGACAAAGGGCGCAAAGGTGCGAATGATGGGCATAAAACGCGCGAAAATGATGGTCTTTCCGCCATGTTTTTCGTAAAAGGCGTGCGTCTTGTCCAGATGTTCGCGCTTGAGCAACTTGCCCTCTAACCGTTCAAACAAACGCATACCGAGCAAGCGCCCGACCCAATAGTTGGTGTTGTCGCCGCAAAACGCCGCCAACATCAGCAACGGCAGCAACCAGTGCAACTGCAACGCCCCCAATCCGCACAAGGCACCCGCCACAAACAACAGCGAATCGCCGGGCAGAAAAGGCATAAATACCAGCCCGGTCTCGGAAAAGATAATCAGAAACAGAATGCCGTAAACCCATACGCCATAGTCCTGCACCAGGAGCATCAGGTGCGCGTCAAGGTGCAAAACGAGATCAATAAAGGCGGTCAACAAGTCCAAGGGATTCCATTTCTAATAAACACAGTGAGAAAGTGCAAGGTGCAAGTGCTTGCCGACTGCGACCCAGCCTTGACTCTTGTAACTTGCGCAGCTTGTTAAGGCAGCACTTCTTCCGCTTCGACCTTTTCAGGTTTAATGAAATCTTCGCGCGACACGCCCAGCCACATCAAAATCGGGCTGGCGACCAGCACCGAGGAATAAATACTGAACAGGATACCGATGGTCAGCGCCATGGCGAAATAATGCAGCGTCTCGCCACCCATGAACAGCATCGCGCCGACCATCATCTGCGTAGAACCATGCGTGATAATGGTGCGAGACATGGTGCGGGTAATCGCGTTGTCAATAATTTCATGAACTTCCGCGCGGCGCATCTTGCGGAAGTTTTCGCGGATACGGTCGAATACCACCACCGACTCGTTCACCGAATAGCCTAGCACGGCCAGCACCGCCGCCAGTACCGACAACGAGAATTCCCACTGAAAGAAAGCGAAGAAACCCAGAATAATCACCACGTCATGCAAGTTGGCAATGATAGCGGACAGGCCGAATTTCCACTCGAAGCGTATCCACAAATAACCGATGATGCCCAGACTGACCAGCAGCAGTGCCATCGCACCATTCTCGACCAAGTCCTTGCCGACTTGTGGGCCGACGAATTCGACGCGGCGCATTTCCACACTAGCATCCTGCTGGTGCAACGCTTCCATCACATGCTCGCTCAACTGTGCACCCGAGAAATTTTCCTTGAGCGGGATTTGAATCAGCACATCATGGCTGGAACCAAAATTCTGCACCTGCGCATCGGGCAGATTACCTGCCGCCAGTTGTTGGCGCACCTTCACCAGATCGGCAGGTTGCGCGTAATGTACTTCCAGCACCGTCCCACCGGTGAAGTCCACCCCAAAGTTCAAGCCCTTGGTGGCGAGAAAAAATACCGCAAACAAAAACGTCACCAGCGAGATTGCCGTGGTGTAGCGCCCATAACTCATGAATGGTATGTCGTGCTTAATCTTGAAAAATTCCATTTTCTTTCCTTATTGTTCACCCTCAAACGCTCCTCGGAGCGCGCACCCGCTGGCGGGAGAGGGATTTAGCCGATAGAGACGTGAGTCAACCGGGCTTTGCGACCATAAATTAAATTAACGATGGCGCGTGACACCAGCACCGAGCTAAACATCGAAGTCAGAATACCCAGGCACAGCACCACCGCAAAGCCCTTGATGGGGCCTGAACCGAACAGGAACAACGCGATACCGGCGATCAGATTGGTGATATTCGAGTCCACAATGGTGGCGAAGGCATTCTCATAACCCGCCTTAATCGCTGCCTGCGGCGTGATGCCGTTGCGCAACTCTTCCCGAATACGTTCGTTAATCAACACGTTAGAGTCAATCGCCATGCCCAGTGTCAGCGCGATACCCGCCATCCCCGGCAAGGTCAACGTCGCTTGCAGCATGGACAACAGTGCCACCAGCAGCAACAGGTTAACCGCCAGCGCAAATACCGAAATCGTGCCGAACATCAGGTAGTAGGCCACCATGAACACCGCAATCATCATGAAACCGATCTTGGTGGAATTGAAACCGCGCGAGATATTATCCGCCCCCAGGCTAGGACCGATAGTGCGTTCTTCAACGATTTCCATCGGTGCCGCCAAGGCACCGGCACGCAACAGCAGCGCGGTGTTTTGCGCTTCCTCGGTACTCATCTTGCCGCTAATTTGCACGCGCCCCCCGCCAATTTCCTCGCGGATGACAGGCGCAGTGACGATTTCGCCACGCCCCTTCTCAAACAGGATGATCGCCATGCGTTTGCCGACGTTTTCACGGGTCGCATCCTTGAATTTGCGCGCGCCCACCCCGTCCAGATTGATGTGTACGGCAGCCTCGTTGTTGCGGTTATCAAAACCGGGCTGCGCATCGTTAATACGTTCACCGGTCAAAATGACCTGTTTTTTCACCAGCAGATAGCCACCATCGCTATTCTTAAACATTTCCGTACCGAAAGGCGCAACCGCACCTTCGACAACCTGGTGTTCTTCATCCACCATGCGCACTTCCAGCGTCGCGGTACGCCCCAGAATATCCTTGGCACGCGCGGTATCCTGCACGCCGGGTAATTGCACCACCACACGGTCTGCGCCTTGCTGTTGAATCACCGGCTCGGCGACACCCAGCTCATTGACGCGGTTACGCAAGGTCAGCAAGTTTTGCTGCACCGCCGATTCCTGTATGCGATGCTCCGCTTCAGGCTTGAGCGTGGCCAGCAGCAAAAATTCGCCCGCTTCATCTTTAGGTATCAACGCGTAATCGGTAAACCCCTGCTTGATTTTTTCCTCACCCTTGCCGCGCGATTCGGCATCACGGAACTTAACCTGCAAAGTCTTGCCTTCGCGGCTGACACCCGAATAGGAGATTTTCTCTTCGCGCAAAGCGGTGCGAAGATCACCCGCCGCCGCTTCCATTGCCTTGTCCAGCGCGGCTTTCATATCCACCTGCAACAGAAAATGCACCCCGCCACGCAAGTCCAAACCGAGATACATCGGCAGCGCGTGGAGGCGGGTCAACCACTGCGGCGAACGCGGCAACAAATTCAACGCCACCACATAATCTTCACCCAACTGGCCGCCCAACACGTCCTTGGCTTTAAGTTGCGTGTCGGTATCAGCAAAGCGTGCCTTGATGCTATTGCCATCCAGTGCGACCCGCTCCGGCTTGATGCTGGCGACCCTGAGTGCATCTTCGACACGACCCAGCAACACAGCATCGGCCTTCAGGCTGGTGCGCAACGGCAATACCTGCACGGCGGGCGATTCACCGAAAAAATTCGGCAAGGTATAAATCAGACCTGCCAGCAAGACAAAAAATATCAGCAGATTTTTCCACAGCGGGTAACGGTTCATAACGACCTCTAAAGTGATGCTTGCAACATATTGCCGAAACTACTTGATAGACTTGATCGTCCCTTTGGGCAACACAGTCTGAATCGCTGTTTTTTGCACGGTTACTTCAAAATTTTCAGCAAATTCGACACTGACATATTCCTCGAAAACCTTGGCCACACGACCGACTTCACCGCCTGCCGTCACCACTTCATCGCCGCGTTGCAAGGCTTCGACCATGGCTTTGTGTTCCTTGGCACGCTTGGATTGAGGGCGCAGCACCAGAAAATAAAACACCGCGATTAGTGCGACCAGCGGCAAGAATTCCATAAAACCACCCCCTGCAGCCGTTCCGGCTGTTTCTGCATAGGCATTACTGATAAACATTTTTTAACTCCACAAATCATTCAAAAGGCGCGCATTCTAGCACAAAGCCCGTCAACAAAGCCCGTCAGCGCAAGGTGGCTCGACGCAACGCAAAGCCCACCATAAATTCCGCAAAGGCATCCGCTTCTATCGCGGCGCGCATCTCGCCCATCAACTGCTGGTAATAATGCAGGTTATGTATCGTGTTCAAGCGCGCACCGAGGATTTCCTTGAGGCGGTGCAGGTGGTGCAGGTAGCCGCGACTGAAATGCTGGCAAGTATAACAAGTGCATTCCGCATCCAGCGGGCGCGTGTCCAGCTTGTATTGTGCGTTCTTGATCTTGATGTCGCCATATTGGGTGAACAGCATGCCGTTGCGCGCGTTGCGCGTCGGCATCACGCAATCGAACATATCTATGCCTTGCGCCACCGCCGCCACCAGGTCTTCCGGCGTACCAACCCCCATCAAATAACGCGGCTTATCCTGCGGCAACTTCGGTGCGGTATGTTCGAGAATGCGCTGCATGTCTTGCTTGGGTTCGCCCACCGACAGTCCGCCGATGGCATAGCCGTCGAAACCGATATTGACCAGCTCCGCCAGCGATTCGTCACGCAGATTTTCATACATGCCGCCCTGCACGATACCGAACAAGGCGTTGGGATTACCCTGGTGCGCGGCACGGGAACGCGCCGCCCAGCGCAACGACAGGCGCATCGAATCCGCCGCCTCCCGTTCTGTGGCCGGAAACGGCGTACATTCGTCGAAGATCATCACGATGTCGGAATTGAGTACGCGCTGGATACGCATGGACTCTTCAGGACTCAGGAACAATTTATCGCCATTGACCGGCGACTGAAACGCCACTCCTTCCTCGCTAATCTTGCGCAGCGCCCCCAGACTGAACACCTGAAAACCGCCCGAATCGGTGAGTATCGGACCACTCCAGCCCATAAACCCGTGCAAGCCGCCATGCGCCGCGATGACCTCCAGCCCGGGACGCAGCCACAGGTGGAAAGTATTGCCCAGCACGATATGCGCGCCGATGTCGTGCAATTCCTGCGGACTCATCGCCTTGACCGTGCCGTAAGTGCCGACCGGCATAAACGCCGGGGTCTGTACCCTGCCGTGCGCCAGCGTCAACTGCCCGCGCCGTGCCAGCCCTGAAGTCTTGTATAAAGTAAATTCCATTTGCAACCTTAAAAATAATTAAAAGCGTCGGGACCAATCCCGACTCACCACTCACCACTCACCACTCACCACTCACCACTCACCACTGGCTACTCACGGCTTTCTCTCTATCAGCATCGCGTCGCCATAGCTGAAGAAGCGGTATTCCTGCTCGACTGCGTGGCGGTACGCGGCGCGGATTTGTGCCATGCCGCCAAACGCGCTGACCAGCATCAGCAGCGTGGATTTGGGCAAATGGAAATTGGTCAGCAGCACCTCTACCACGCGAAAACGATAGCCCGGCGTGATGAAAATGCGCGTCTCACCCGTCCCGGCTTTTAATTCCCCAGAGGCGGCGGCACTCTCCAGCGCGCGCAGACTGGTCGTTCCCACCGCGACCACGCGCCCACCCTCCTCCCGCGCCCGCGCTATCGCCTCTACGGTAGCCTGCGGAATTTCATAGCATTCGCTGTGCATCTGATGTTCGCGGACATACTCGGCGCGCACTGGCTGGAACGTACCCGCGCCGACATGCAAGGTTACATAGGCGATTTTGACCCCTTTGTCGCGCAGGGCTTGCAGCATCGCCTCGTCAAAATGCAAGCCCGCCGTGGGCGCTGCCACCGCCCCCGCCTCGCGCGCAAAAACCGTCTGATAGCGCGCCTCGTCTTGTTGTTCCGCCGCGTGGGTGATGTAAGGCGGCAATGGCAAGCGACCAAAACGCGCCAACAATTCCAGCACCGCTGTCTCGGCTACGAAGCGCAGATGAAAAAATTCGCCCTCGCGCCCCAACACCTCGACCTCCAACTCGCCTGCCAGCAACAGATGGCTGCCCGCCTTCGGCGATTTGCTGGCGCGCACCTGCGCCAGCACTTCATGCTCGTTCAACACGCGCTCCACCAGCACTTCTATCTTGCCGCCGCTGGACTTGCTGCCGAATAACCGCGCCTTGATGACGCGCGTGTCGTTCAGCACCAGCACATCGTTCGGCCTGACCCGTTGCAATAAATCGGCAAACTGGTGATCTTCCAGCGTGTCGCCGCGCACGCACAGCAAGCGGCTCGCACCGCGGCATTCGGGCGGATGCTGTGCAATCAGGCATTCGGGCAAGGCAAAATCAAACTCTTCAGTACGCATCAACAAACAGCCATTTTTTAGAAAGGCGCGATTGTAGTTGATAAGGCCATCCATTTCATGGATAATGCGCACCTTCCTTGCCGGGGTGATGGAACTGGTAGACGTGCCGGACTCAAAATCCGGTGCCTGAAAGGGCGTGGGGGTTCGATTCCCCCCCCCGGCACCAAATACGAAGCAAATAAAAAAGAAGACAGGTCATCCTGGCTTCTTTTTTATTTTACGGCTGCAAAATCTGGCCAATGAGCGGGGAAATCAAAACCATGATCTGGAAACCTCACGTTACCGTCGCCGCCGTCATCGAACGCGATGGCAAGTTTTTGCTGGTGGAAGAAGAAACCCCGCAAGGCCTGCGCTTCAACCAGCCCGCCGGACACCTCGAAGCCCATGAATCGCTGCCCGAAGCCGCCATTCGTGAAACGCTGGAAGAATCCGCCTACCATTTTGCGCCACACCATTTGGTCGGCATCTATCGCTGGCACGCGCCCGAATCCGACACGACTTATTTGCGTTTCGCCTTCTGCGGCAAACTTACCGGACAGGAACCCGAACGCGCGCTGGACACGGGCATAGTGCGCGCCGTGTGGCTGACTCCTGATGAAATCCGCAGCAATCTGGCGCGTCATCGCAGTCCGTTGGTGTTGCGCTGCCTGGAAGATTACCTTGCGGGAAAACGTTATCCACTTGATTTGTTGGTGCATTATGACTAAAGCAAAAATCGTGGTCGGTCTTTCCGGCGGAGTGGATTCCTCGGTCACCGCGCTGTTGCTCAAACAACAGGGCTACGACGTGATCGGCCTGTTCATGAAAAACTGGGAAGACGACGACAACAGCGAATACTGTTCGTCGCGCCAGGATTTGCTCGATGCCGTGTCGGTCGCCGACACCATCGGCATCCCCATCGAGGCGGTGAACTTTGCCCGCGAATACAAAGACCGCGTATTCAGCACTTTTTTAAGCGAATATCAGGCCGGACGCACGCCCAACCCCGACATCCTGTGCAACGCCGAAATCAAGTTCAAGGCTTTTCTGGATCACGCCATGCGTCTGGGTGCCGACCGCATCGCCACCGGGCATTATGCGCAAGTTATTGAAAATAATGGACTATTTCAATTACTCAAGGCCGCAGACGGGAGCAAGGACCAAAGCTACTTCCTGCACCGCTTGAATCAAACGCAGTTAAGTCGCGCGATGTTCCCGCTGGGCAAGCTCCTTAAAACCGAGGTGCGCAAAATTGCCGAACAACACGGTTTATGCAACTACGCCAAAAAGGACAGCACTGGCATCTGCTTCATCGGCGAACGCCCGTTCCGCGAATTTTTGAGCGCCTACCTGCCCACCCAACCCGGCGAGATGCGCACCCCAGAAGGCAAACTGGTCGGCAAACATATCGGCCTGTCGTTCTACACCCTGGGTCAGCGACAAGGCTTAGGCATAGGCGGCGATAAGGATTCCAGCGGCGAACCGTGGTTCGTCGCCGCAAAAGACATGGCAAACAACCGCCTGATTGTAGTGCAAGGCCACGACCATCCGGCGCTGTTAAGTCAGCGTCTTGCCGCACTGGATACCCACTGGATCAGCGGCAGCGCACCGACACTCAATCACCCTTACGCCGCCAAGACCCGTTACCGGCAAGCGGATGCCCCGTGCCAAATCACCGCATTATCCGGCGATCAATGTTCAGTGTCCTTTGAACAACCCCAATGGGCCGTCACTCCCGGTCAGTCAGTCGTGCTTTATGACGGAGAGGTTTGTCTGGGTGGCGCGATCATTGAGGCAGGACAACCCTGATTCGCGTAAAATGCGCGTTTTATGATTTCAGGCTCTGACATGACTACGCTCACCAAACTCACCGCACTTTCCCCTCTGGATGGCCGTTACCACGGCAAAGTTGATGCCTTGCGCGCCTATTTCAGCGAATTCGGCCTGATCCGTTTCCGCGTCCATATCGAGATCGAATGGCTGAAAGCACTCGCCGCACAAACTGACATCCCGGAAGTCGGCCCGTTTTCTGCCGCGACCATCGCGCAACTGGATGCGCTGAACGCGAATTTCTCGGAAGCCGATGCACAAGCTATCAAAATCGAAGAGCGGGAAACCAACCACGATGTCAAAGCCATCGAATACTGGCTGCGCAAGCAACTGGCAAAGAACCCTGAGACTGCCGGCGCACTGGAATTCATCCACTTCGCCTGCACCTCCGAAGACATCAACAACCTCTCTCACGCGCTGATGCTCAAAAATGGACGGGAAGTCGTGATGCTGCCCGCCTTAAAACTCATCGCGGCTCGCCTCACCGAGCTGGCGCACCAACTGGCCGACATGCCGATGCTGTGCCGCACCCACGGCCAGACCGCTACGCCCAGCACCCTGGGCAAGGAAATGGCCAACGTGGTTTATCGGCTCCAACGCGCCACGCAACGCCTTGAATCAGTTGAAATTTTAGGCAAGATCAACGGTGCGGTCGGCAACTACAACGCGCATCTTGCCGCTTATCCCGAGGTGGACTGGGAGGCCTTCGCAAAAAACTTCGTCACCGCGCGCGGACTCACCTTCAACCCCTACACCATCCAAATCGAACCCCATGATTACATGGCGGAATTGTTCGATGCGTTCGCGCGCATCAACACCATCCTGATTGATTTGAACCGCGACATCTGGGGCTATATCTCGCTGGGCTTCTTCAAGCAAAAAGTCATCAAGGGCGAAGTCGGCTCATCCACCATGCCGCACAAAGTCAATCCCATTGATTTTGAAAATGCCGAAGGCAATTTAGGCTTGGCGAACGCGCTGCTGCGCCATTTATCCGAAAAGCTGCCGATTTCCCGCTGGCAGCGCGACCTGACCGACTCCACCGTATTGCGCAACATGGGGGTTAGCTTGGGCTACACCCTGCTGGCTTATGAATCCTGTTTGAAAGGCTTGAACAAACTGGAAGTCAATGCGCCGCGCGTCGCAGCCGACCTGGACGCAAGCTGGGAAGTCATGGCCGAACCGATTCAAACGGTAATGCGCCGCTACAACATCGAAAACGCCTACGACAAACTGAAAGAATTGACGCGCGGCAAGAGCGGCATCAACCGTGAATCCCTCGCCGCCTTCATTGCCACGCTGAACATACCCGAAGCCGAAAAACAGCGTCTGCTGCAACTCTCGCCGGACACCTACATAGGCCGTGCAGCGGAACTGGCAAAACGGATTTAAGCAATAGACAGCCATGTCGGTCGGGTTAGCCGTCCTTTGGGCGTAACCCGACAATCAGCAAAACGGTTACGGATTGTCGGGTTACGCGATGAAACCGCTAACCCGACCTACGAACTGCAATCGGGGCGTATTGCCATACGCCCCTACAGCAAACCGCGCTCCGCGAACGATAGGGTTTGTCCTGCGGCGACGATGAAGTGGTCCAGCACGCTCACTTCCACCAGTGCCAGCGCCTGTTTCAAGGCCTGGGTCAATAACTGGTCGGCCTGGCTGGGTTCAGCGACACCGGAGGGGTGGTTGTGGGCGAGGATGACGGCTGCGGCGTTGTGCGTCAGCGTGCGTTTGACGACTTCGCGCGGATAGACGCTGGTTTGGCTCAAGGTGCCGTGGAACAATTCTTCAAAGGCGACCACGCGGTGCTGGGTGTCCAGAAACAGTACCAGAAACACCTCCTGTTGCCTGCCCGCCAGCAAGAGTTGCAGATAGTCGCGCACCACTTGCGGCGAGTTGAGCGTGTCGCCGCGTTTCAGTTCTTCCTGCAAGGCGCGGCGCGACATTTCCAGCACCGCCTGAAGTTGCGCGAATTTGGCGGCTCCCATGCCCTTTACCAAACAAAAGTCATTACGTTCGGCGGCAAACAGCCCGGTCAGACTACCGTATTTGTCGAGCAATTCCCGCGCCACATCCACCGCGCTCTTGCCCACTACGCCAGTGCGCAGAAAAATTGCCAGCAGCTCCGCATCGGAGAGTGCCGCCGCACCCCGCGCCAGCAATTTCTCGCGCGGACGCTCCCCTTCCGGCCAATCCACGATGCTCACGTTCCACCTCCCCACTTATGGACAACGATATATGCGGTACAAGCCCATTCTTACCGGACAACATTGTACGACAACGGCACTTACAGATTGCCAGTTGCAGATTGCTGACCGCTCCCCTATGCTATCCGGCATCATCCATTGCAACCCCTATATCGTGATCCCGCTTAATCGTTTCATCCTGCTCGTGTTGATCGTCCTGACCACAGGTTGCGCCAGCACCGTGGAACCCCCACCGCCAACCAGTGTCGATCTCCCCAAGACACGCACCGACCCCGCCAAGTCAGCCGCCGTTCCCGCGCCCACAAAGCCCGCTGCGTCTTCGGCCTTGCCGCCCCCCGCCGTCCTATCCGAAGCGCAAACCAGCGAGTTTATTTTGCAAATTTTGCCGGGCAATCTCAAGGATAAGGAAGGCTGGGCGGAGGATATGCAAAGCGTATTCCACGCCCTGCATGTTCAGCCCAGCGCCGAAAACTATTGCGCCGTAGTTGCCATCATCGAACAGGAATCGAGCTTTCAGGCCGATCCGTTCGTGCCTGGACTACCCGCCATCGTCATGCGCGAGATCGAGCAGCGGCGCGAAAAATATAGCATTCCCCCAACCGTTGTGTCCTGGATGTTGTCGGCCACCTCAAGCAATGGGCGCAGTTACCAGCAGCGCATAGATACACTTAAAACCGAAAAGGAACTCAGCGACCTGATAGAAGAGATCATCGCCCAGATACCGGCGGGTAAAAAAATGTTTCCCAACACCAACCCGATACGCACCGGAGGTCCGATGCAAGTCAGCATCGGATTTGCCGAAGCACATGCAAAAGTCAGGCATTATCCCTACCCGGTTCACGGAAACCTGCGCAATGAGGTTTTCAGCCGTCGTGGCGGGCTTTATTTCGGCACGGCTATCCTGCTCGACTACCCCGCGCCCTATCACCAACTTATTTATCGTTTTGCCGACTATAACGCGGGACGATACAGTAGCCGCAATGCCGCTTTTCAACTCGCCCTGGCGAAAATCAGCGGACGCAAGCTGGCAACCGATGGCGATCTGCTGCGCTACCAACAGGGTCGTCCTGCCGCTGCCAGCAGCACTACGCAACTCGCGCTGTCTAGCATCGGCAAAGCATTGCAAATGAGCGATGCCGAAATCAACCGTGATTTGCAACTGGAAAAATTATCAACCTTTAGCCAGTCTCATCTGTATCAGCGGGTGTTCGCGCTGGCCGGGCAAACAGCGCCCCAACCACGCGAGGCTATCCCGCAAATCAACCTGAACAGCCCGAAGTTTCAGCGCAAGCTCACCACGGAATGGTTCGCCAACCGCGTCAATAAACGCTTTGCGGACTGCCTGAAGCGAGGCGCTTCGAGCAATAACAAATCAACTAAAAAAAGCAAACCACCGACAAGACATTAGCGGTGTGCCGGTTTTTTCTTGTACTATGCGCGGCATGACTAAATCACACCTCGTTCTCGGCATCACGGGCGGCATAGCCGCCTATAAGGCAGCCGAATTATTGCGTTTGCTCAGTAAACAAGGCTTTGCTGTGCAAGTGGCGATGACTGAAGCCGCCTGCCATTTCATCACCCCGACTACGCTGCAGGGCTTGTCCGGCAAGCCGGTAATAACCTCCCAGTGGGATGCCAGCGTGCCAAACAATATGGCGCACATCAACTTGAGCCGCGCAGCCGACGCGATTGTGATCGCACCCGCCAGCGCCGATTTTATTGCCAAACTGGCGCACGGTCTGGCCGATGATCTGCTTTCCACGCTGTGTCTGGCGCGCAACTGCCCCTTGCTGATCGCCCCTGCGATGAACCGCGAGATGTGGCAAAACCCCGCCACACAACGCAACGTCGCGCAACTGGTCACCGATGGCGTACAGGTGCTGGGACCCGGTAGCGGCATACAAGCCTGCGGCGAACAAGGCTTGGGGCGTATGCTGGAAGCGGAACAACTGGCACAACACATTGTTGACTTTTTGCGCATCCTTCCCCCTCTCCCCGCAAGCGGGGCGAGGGAATTGAGGGGTGTAAGAATTTTGATAACCGCTGGACCTACTTATGAGGCGATAGATGCAGTGCGCGGCATCACCAACCGCAGCTCTGGCAAAATGGGCTATGCCATCTGTCAAGCCGCGCAGGAGATGGGCGCGGAAGTGGTGCTGGTATCCGGCCCGACCGCCCTGCCCACCCCGCCGAATGCGCGACGGATTGACGTGCAAAGTGCCGCGCAGATGTTCGAGGCCGTCAAACAGCAGGTCGCCGCCAGCGATATTTTCATCGCCGTTGCGGCAGTGGCCGACTACCGCGTCGCCCAGCCCAGCGAGCAAAAAATCAAAAAAAGTGCTGCCAACCTCACGCTGGAACTCGTCCCCAACCCGGACATACTAGCGCATGTCGCCGCCCTGCCTAACCCGCCTTTCTGCGTAGGCTTTGCCGCCGAGAGCGAGAACCTCGCCGAATATGCCAAACAAAAACGGCTTGCCAAAAAACTGCCGCTATTGGTCGGCAACCTCGCGCAACACGCCATCGGCAGCGACGACAATGAACTGGTTTTATTCGACGAACAGGGCGCACATCCCTTGCCGCGCGCCGACAAACTCACCCTGGCAAGACAACTGATGCAGCACATCGCACAACTTGAAAAAGGAACAAGCCGATGAAACATTTGAACGTGGATGTCAAAATTCTGGATTCCCGCCTGCACGAAAACATGCCCGCCTATGCGACCGCCGGCTCGGCAGGCATAGACTTGCGCGCCTGCATCGAAAAAAATATCGTCATTCAGCCCAAGCAGTGCGAACTCATCCCCAGCGGCATCGCCATCCACCTAGCGAACCCGGGCTTCGCTGCGATGATCCTGCCGCGCTCAGGGTTGGGGCATAAGCACGGCATCGTGCTGGGCAATCTGGTTGGGTTAATAGATTCAGACTATCAGGGGCAAATTTTCGTATCGCTGTGGAACCGCAGCCAGATTCCTTTTACGCTGATGCCGATGGAACGCATGGCGCAACTGGTGATCGTGCCGGTCATGCAAGCCAAGTTCAACATCGTGGAGGAATTCCCGTTAAGCGAGCGTGGCACGGGCGGTTTTGGTAGCACAGGCAAGCACTAAGTGGCCTCAGCGATCATCCTGTTCGCCCACGGCGCTCGCGACCCGGAATGGGCGCGCCCCTTTCATGGCATCCTCGCACGGCTGCAACAAATCCTGCCCGACACGCCGGTCATGGTCGCTTATCTGGAGTGCGTGCAACCGACGCTCGCCGATGCAGTAACACAACTTGCGGAGGAGGGAACGACTTCCATTACGCTGATTCCGATGTTTCTGGCACGCGGCGGGCATCTCAAGGAAGATTTGCCAAAACGACTAGACCTCATTCGCCAGCAGCACCCCGAACTAAATTTTAATATTTCCCCCGCCATCGGCGAAGTGGATGCCATCCTTCAAAATCTCGCCGACTGGGTTTATCAGGAACATCAGCGCAATAAAAAACCCGCCTGAGCGGGGTTTTTAACTGGCCACTTGCAACTCACCACTTACGGCTGTTAGCGTTCCAGATTCAATTCCATCTCGGTGTTGTCACCGCGACGCACCGACACCTTCTCGGTGACCATCTTATAGCCTGACTGCTTCACGCTAATGGCGTGGATGCCGGGTTCCATTTCCAGATGCAACGGGGACAACCCGTAATACACACCATCAAGATACACCCTGGCGCGCGGCGGATTTGTATTCACCAGCAACAATCCCGCTGTTTCACTCGCGTGAGGACGGTAAGTTGAGGCTCCGACCTCATTATCCGACTGTTGTACGCCATAGTTCTGCATCGGAGCAGGTTTTGCCAGCGTAGGCGCAACATAAACGGTCACGCCTTTCACCGGTTTAGTGCCTGGAGTCAGGTTGAACAGTTCAGGATGAACCGCCATCAACGAAGCACTGATCGCCTCAACCGTTTTCGCACTAGCGACACGCAACTCCCTGTTCAGATAATTCATCACATCGTCTTTGTTGTTACCAGAAACACCGGCAAAACGATCATTTTTCTCCGTCACCAGACCAGCCCACACCACCTTACCAGTGGACACCTCCTTCAGGGTCGTTTCAAATGCGATGAAAATTTCATCACGATTTTTGACGTTTAAAGTCAGTTCTTTCACGACACCGGATACTTCAAACAGAGCATTACTTGCGCTGCTGCCTTCCATTACCTGAAAACCTTCAGCATCAAAACGCTTTTTGATCGCACCGCTCACGAGAGTTGCAATGTCTTGATCCATTATCAAATCATTACCACTCATACCGACTACTTTTACTGTCACTTGTCCGAGATAATGAGGGTCACTAACCTTGCGTTGATCCACATATTTGCTGACTCTCAAGGTAGCCGCATATTTGAGCAGCGAAGCAGAACCGTCATTGACTGTTTTTTTGTCACTGACAGCAAGCGTATTGTCACCACCACCGAACCAACCTCCCACTGTTTCTTTGGCATCATTGACAGTGGCACATCCGGTAACAGCAAACAACAAAACCAGCAGCGCAACACGTTGCGATAATAAATTCATTAACGTCACCTTTATTTTGGACTCGGACACGTTAAATTATTACAGGCAATCACAGCTTCAATTTCGGCAAACGTGCGTGCCAATTCAAAGCTCTGCACTTGCGCGCCCAACAGACGTGCGATTTGAGTAATAGAGAACAAACCGCACACGGTTTGCCTGCCATCCGCACCTTCAGCCACAACCAACGCATGTTGCCTGTTAGCTTTTTTCAAACTGGCTACAATCGAGCCAACTTTGGATTTTTGCACATCCTCCAGTTTCAATACCTGCAATTCGCGTTGCGTGCTCATGATGTCACGCACCATGATGTCGGCATGTGTCCCACCCATGTTTTGCAGGAAATGCATGGGTTTTTCTCCCAACACGTCCGTGGCTGTCAGCAATCCGGCAACCTGCTCGTTGTCATCCAGCACCAGCAACATGCGTACGCCATAGCGGATCATCTTGGCGTTAGCTCTGTCCATCGAAGTTTTGGCACGCACACTAACCACCGAAACCTTGTTCAAATCGGTCATCACAGTCGTTGCCGGATCACTCAAATTGACCCGTTCAGCAAAATCTTGTACCGGGCGCACATAGGAAGAACCCGTCTTCAAGGGCATGGATTTCAATTCAGCATATTCTATCGTCATGTTTTCACTCCTAAATAATCACAAAATCATCTGTGTACATGTTGCGAACTTGTACACCTGGTTTTATGCGCGGGCAGATAACGAACCAACTCATTAAGTGCCTTGGTATAAACCTCGCGTTTAAACTCGATTACCGTCTGAATATCCAGCCAGTAATCCGTCCAGCGCCATGCATCAAACTCGGGATGCGCATCAGCACGCAAACAGACATCACAATCACGTCCAACCAAATGCAACAAAAACCAAATCTGCTTCTGTCCGCGATAACCGCCTCGCGATTCTCGCTTACTCCAACTTTGCGGAACGTCATAACGCATCCAGTCACGGGTGCGTCCCAGTACCTGCACATGTTCGGGCTTTAAACCGACTTCTTCATACAACTCCCGATACATCGCCTGCTCTGGATTTTCTCCATGCTGTATACCACCTTGCGGGAACTGCCAGGAATGCTGCCGAATCCGCTTTCCCCAGAATACTTGGTTTTGGTTATTCGTGATAATGATGCCGACATTCGGGCGGTAGCCGTCTCGGTCTATCATCTTCCACTCTATCAGCTTAATTTCAGTTGGCGGATTCTTTCACATTTCACCTTTATTGAAAAGCAAATATATCTCCTATCTTCTCTTACCCGCATGACAAGAGCATGACAAAGCGTCATTTCTGCCGGATTTACCTGACAGAAATCCGGTTTCGACCCATGCGCAGCGCACGCATTCCCTGTAAAATCGGCAAATCGTTTATCCAAATCAAGTCGAACATCATGCGCGTCTCACAATTTTTCCTCTCCACTCTCAAAGAAGCGCCTGCCGAGGCAGAACTCCCCAGCCACATCCTGATGATGCGTGCGGGCTACATCAAAAAACTCGCCAGCGGCTTGTACACCTGGATGCCGTTGGGATTGCGCGTATTGCGTAAAGTGGAAGCCATCGTGCGCGAAGAAATGAACCGATGCGGTTCAATTGAATTACTGATGCCTGCCGTGCAACCTGCCGAACTGTGGGAAGAAACGGGTCGCTGGGAAATCTTCGGCCCGCAAATGCTAAAAATCCGTGACCGGCACAACCATTCTTTTTGTTTCGGCCCAACCCACGAAGAAGTGATTACCGACATCGCGCGCCGCGAAATCCGCAGCTATCGCCAGTTGCCTGTCAGCTTTTACCAAATACAAACCAAGTTCCGCGACGAAGTTCGTCCGCGTTTCGGCGTGATGCGCGCGCGCGAATTTTTGATGAAAGATGCCTACTCCTTCCATGCTGACCTCAATAGCCTTGAGCAAACCTATCAAGTCATGCATGAAACCTACAGCCGGATTTTTACGCGACTGGGACTGCAATTCCGCGCCGTTGCCGCCGACACAGGCGCAATCGGCGGCAGTGGTTCGCATGAATTTCATGTACTGGCCGATTCCGGCGAAGATGCGCTGGCCTATTGTCCGAGCTCGGATTATGCCGCCAATGTGGAGCTTGCCGAGGCGGTTGCGCCTGGTGCCACGCGTGCCGCCCCGACAGAATGCATGCGCAACGTGGACACGCCCAAACAAACCACCTGCGAACAGGTTGCCGAATTACTCAATATTCCGCTGCAACGCACCGTCAAACTGCTGGCGCTGGTAGCCTCGGACAAACTGCATATCCTGCTGCTGCGCGGCGACCATAACCTGAACGAAATCAAGGCAGCCAAACTCCCCGGCCTCGCCGACTTCCGCTTTGCCCGCGAAGATGAGATACGCAGCTTTTTTAACTGCCCGCCCGGCTTTCTCGGCCCCGTCGGCATAGACCGAAGCGCTGTGCGCGTCATCGCTGACCGCAGCGTCGCCGCCATGAGCGATTTTGTGGCAGGTTCCAACGTCGCCAAATTCCACACCGTCGGCATCAACTGGGGGCGCGACTTAGCCGAAGCCGACCTGATAGCAGACATACGTAACGTAGTAACGGGTGACCCGTCACCAGATGGGCAAGGCACGCTGGAAATCTGTCGCGGCATCGAAGTCGGACACATTTTTCAGTTGCGCACCAAATACGCCGCCGACATGAAGGCGACTTTCCTGGACGCACAAGGCAAATCTCAAATCATGGAAATGGGCTGTTACGGCATCGGCATATCGCGCATCGTGGCAGCCGCCATCGAGCAGAATTTTGACGCGCGCGGAATCATCATGCCCGCCTCAATCGCCCCCTTCCAGGTCGCAATCGCACCCATCGGCATGGCAAAGAGTGTCGCAGTACGCGAGGCAGTGGAACAACTTTACGGTAACTTGCAAGCAGCCGGAATCGAAGTATTGCTGGATGATCGCGACGAGCGCCCCGGAGTCATATTTGCCGACATGGAACTGATCGGCATCCCGCATCGCATCGTAATCGGCGAGCGCGGCCTCAAACAGGGCGTATTGGAATATCAAGGCAGGCAGGACAGCGCAGCGCAAATCGTGCCTGTACAAGACATCCTGGAATTTATACAATCCAAACTATGAAAAAATCAGGACTACGGGAATGGGTGCCAGGGGCGAGAAAAATCCGCCCCGCTGTGCGTCTGCGCCCGCAGACTGCCTCTGCAATCCTCAAAGCTTTATCGTTCTACCTAATTTTGTCCGGCTCCAGCGTCTATGCGGGAGGGCAGGTTTACACCCCGCTTTCTGCCAGCGTGCGCGCCGTATTGCAACATAGCGTGTCGGATCAGGCCGCACCCAAATTGGCTTTTTCCAGCCAATCCGAAGCCAATGCCTGGCTCACCGACATGTCGCGCCGTTTGGAGAAACGCCTGCCGGATACAAAATACCGTACCGATTTTTTGTATACGGTACATTACGAAGCCACGCGCGCCGGACTGGATCCGCAACTCGTGCTGGGTTTAATCGAAGTGGAAAGCGGTTTCAAGAAATACGCAGTCTCCAGCGTGGGCGCTCGCGGTTACATGCAGGTGATGCCATTCTGGGTAAATGAAATTGGCACGCAGGAACAGAATCTTTTTCATCTGCGCACCAACCTGCGCTACGGCTGCACGATATTGCGTCACTATCTGGATAGAGAAAATGGCGATTTGTTTCGTGCCCTGGGAAGATACAACGGCAGCCTGGGTCGCCCCGAATACCCGAATCTGGTACGCGCCGCATGGCATGGTCACTGGCTATTGCCCAGCCGTTCAGTCAATCAGGGCTACCTGCCCGCCAGTTAAGTCCCTGTTAAACCGTAGATTAAATACCCATTTTCAGCCAGCCTATTTCAGCGGCTTACTTGTTTAGCAGCTTACTGGACTTGTATTGTTTTGATATAACTCTCGATACTGGCGCGAGTCACTTCACCCGCCTGTTGCGCGACTTGTTCACCTGTCGGGCTATACAAGTAACTGGTCGGCAATACCTCCAGCTCACCGATTTGCGCAACGATTTTGCGGTTACCCAACACAACCGGGTAACTGATGCCATGCGCGCTGACGAAGTCTGCAACCAACTTCTCTGAGGCATACTCCATCGCGATGCCAATGACCATCAAGTCTTTGTTTTTATGGGAATTATGCAAAGAAATTAACTCAGGCAACTCGCGCAGGCAAGGCGGACACCAGGTCGCCCAGTAATTCACCAGCACCCACTTACCGCGATAATCCGACAGGCGATGCGTCTTGCCCTGCAAATCCTGCAAGGAAAAATCAGCCGCCAGTACGGACAGCGGCAAACACAGCAGCACTGCCCAAAACGCTACCCGCAATCCTGCCAACGCTTTCAAACCCACTCGCAATTTAATGGCCGTGCTTATCGGATGGGGCATCAGACGAATCACTGCTCGAGTCAACACCATGATCCCCCGCGTGGCTGAAATACAAAGCCAAAGCGATTAGCGTGATACTGGAACCCAGATAAACCAGATCCAGAGGGGTCTCAAGTTTCATATGCAACGCCTCTTCAAACAGCGTGACAATCATGATCATCAGAATCACCTTGGCTAGACGAGCCTTTAGATCATCCAGATTACTGATCACCAGAATCTTGCTGGAAGCCTTGCTGCCGTGCGCCTGGTCAATGTCGCTGATAAACAATTCATACAGGCCAAGGGAAAAAATCAGCATTACCGTCGCCAGCAGATAACCGTCCACTACCTCGACGATATGCGACACCGTGCTGTCATGCAGCGCCTTGCGCGCTTCGTCGGTCAGGCTGGCATCGGCATAATGCAGCGCGTGCTGGAATAGAAAATACACATCCACCGTCGCCATGTAAAAAATCACGAAACCCGCCACCATGCTGCCAACCACTGCGGTCAAAATGACAAAACGACTATTCCACAGACTTCCTTCAAACAACGATTCAATAAATTTCATTTTGAGTTTACGGCAGTTAAAAACAGCGCGTATTAGAGCGTAAATAGGCCAATCAGGCAAGCATTGATGCCTGTTTAGCCCTGCCGTTGACAGGAAAATGCCGCATTGACAGCCCATACATACGGGCATACGATGCGCGCCATGTCTTCACTCTATCTGGATTATTTCGGGCTGCACACGCCACCTTTTTCCATCACACCCGACCCCGGTTTTTTCTTTGAGGGAGGCGAAAGAGGCGCGTTCATCGCCGGACTTTTATACGCCGCCCAGCAAGCTGAAGGCATCGTAATCGTGGTCGGCGAAGTGGGCAGCGGCAAAACATTGATGAGCCGCCTCCTGCTCTCCCGCCTGGAATCTAAGATAGATACCGTTTATCTTCCCAACCCCTCTTTTTCCCGCGACGAAATCATTGATGTCATCGCCAGAGACCTGGGGGTCGCAGCTGCCAGCCAGGGTATGCGTCTGGAAGCACTCCAGCAGGAACTGATCAAACGTCATGAATCAGGCCACCAAGTGGTCGTCCTGATAGATGAAGCTCACGCCATGCCCGCCGAATCCATCGAAGAAGTCAGACGACTATCCAACTTGGAAACCGACAATCGCAAGCTGGTTCAACTGGTGCTTTGCGGCCAGCCAGAACTCGACACCTTGCTTGCCGCACCGCATCTGCGTCAGGTGCGCGACCGTGTCGTGTACCGTCTGGTGCTGCGTAATTTGTCACGCAGTGATGCCAGCGCCTATCTGGATCACCGCCTCAGAGTCGCCGGATGGCGGGGGGGGCGCATCTTTTCATGGCTGGGTGAGCAGCTGTTGCTGGCCGATGCACAAGGACGCGCCCGGCGCCTCAACCTGCTCGCCGACAAAGCACTGCTCGCCGCATTTGCCGACGGCAAGAAACAAGTCGGTGTCAAACAGGTGCGGATTGCCATTCAGGAATCCGGTGCCAATTTCTCTTCTGCCAGCTTCAAACCGGGCATACCGTGGCAAGCCGTGGCAGCTGGTTTATTCAGTCTGGTGCTGGCTTTCATCGCGGGCAACTGGCTATTCGGTCTGCTCAATTAGGACGCTGTAAGTGTTACAACCGTTCATCCCGTCGCAAACCCGCCCCCCCACTGTTCGAACCCATAAAACCATTCGGCGACACCCGGCATCGTAATCGGTATCCGTCGTACTTTATTGCCTTTGCCAAATTGTCAATAGGACAAACTGCCTATGCCTTTTGGTCTATTGACAGCACGCCCTGAAACTGAAAGACTGCACGCCAGCCTGAACGTATAAATAGTGCATGCAACGCGTAACGAGTTTACCGCTCTCCAGTCTGTTAGAGCTGTCTATAGACAGCTTTTCGGCACGGCAAGCCGCCACTCAAGCGTTACCAAACTTGCACAGCATAGACTCAAAGCAAACCCGATTATTTGAACCTGGAAGGGAATTCGCAATGCGCCTTGGTCTTGATAGCGAAAAACAAAACAACAAGAAATTGCTGCTCAATATACTGGCCGTGTTATGTGTTCCGCTGAACGCATGTACGCATTTCCCCAAAGCGATACCGCCTTCTGAACAACACATCGCGATACCCGAAACAACCACAAGCAGAGCCATCCCGCCTCTCGCCGTAGCCGCTCCGCTGCCTCCTCCGCCCAAAGCCACCAAAGCTTCCGAACGTTACAGCATCGTGGTCAACAACGTGCTGGCGCAGGAAATCCTGTTTGCCTTGGCGCGCGATGCCAAGCTCAACATCGAGATTCACCCCGGCATCACTGGCACGGTGACGATGAACCTGATAGACCGCACCCTGCCCGAAATCCTGGATGCGATTGCCCGGCAAGTGGACATGCGCTACGAGTTAAATGGCGGCAACCTCGCCATCATGCCAGACAGCCCCTTCCTCAAGAGCTACCAGATCGAATACCCCAACGTGTCGCGCAATGCCAAAAACAGCATCAACATGTCTACCAACATTGCGGTTATCGGCAAGGGGCAGGCTGCCGGGGGTGGCAGCAATGGCTCGACTTCCAACATTGACAATGTTTCCGACAACCAATTCTGGAAAACGCTGACTGAAAATATCAAGGATTTATTGCGGGAAACCGACAAGAAGCTGCCAGAAGGTTCAAGCGAAACCGTTACCGAACAAAACAATCAACAGGAAATCACGGCGCAGACCGGCACCACGGCAACGGATGCGACTGGCAAAAAAAGCGCTATCGCTACCCTGCCCGCCCAAGTGCAAAGCCAGAATACCGTCAAAGCGCGCCGCGTGACTTATCGCGAAGCCGCCTATGTGATCGCCAATCCCGAGACGGGCATCATCAGCGTGCGCGCCACCGCACGCCAACACGCCAGCATCCGCGAATTCCTGGACAAGGTGATGAACAACGCGCGCCGCCAGGTGCTGATCGAGGCCACCATCGTCGAAGTCTCGTTGTCCGACCAATACCAGCAGGGCATAGACTGGTCATTGTTACGCAGCATGGGAATGAGTCTCACGCAAACTTCGCCGATAGGCGCATTGGCCGCGATAGGAACTTTTGGCTATCTGACCCCCGGCGCTTTTGACGCACAAGGAGTCAACACCGCAACCGGCAGCAAATTTAAACTGAGTGCCTCTATCAAATTATTGGAAACATTTGGCAAGCTGCATGTGCTATCCAGCCCGAAACTGTCGGTATTGAACAACCAGACCAGCTTACTCAAAGTGGTGGATGAATCGGTTTATTTCACCATCGAAGTCACCCAGGGAACGATTAACCCAACGACAGGCCTGCCTACCACACTGCCTACCTATACCACCACGGTACACACCGTTCCGGTGGGCTTCATGATGTATGTCACCCCGCAAATCGGCGCTGATGCCGAGGTCACGCTTAATCTGAGGCCAACCATCACGCGCATCCTCAGCTTCGCGAGAGACCCCAGTCCGGCTCTGGCACTAAGCACCCCTCCCATTGTCAATCTCATCCCGCAAATTCAAACGCGCGAGATGGAATCCATCCTGCGAGTGCGTGATGGCGACATCGCCGTACTGGGCGGGCTGATGCAGGACTCCCGTGCGGGGGACACCAATCAGATACCTGGCATAGGCAGCATTCCGGGCTTGGGCGAATTGTTCAAGGCTCGCAACGACAAAAACGCCAAATCCGAACTGGTCATTTTCCTGCGCCCGGTCATTTTGAACCAGGAAAGCCAGTATGACGTAGTACACCAGTTCAAAAACCCGGTCGCCACCTCCGAGTGGCATCAAAATAGCCAACAAACGGGGGTAAAACCATGAGCCTGCTGTTCGATGCGCTAAATCGCGCCCAGGGAAACGAGGCAAAACCACTGCAAATGCCGGACGCATCGTCGCATCTACCTTCCGGCAGCAACGAACACCCTGCCGCGAAAGGAAACGAGGCGGCCAAGTCGCTGCTATCCGTCGGCAACAAACCGCAGACTCACATCCTGCCCTATGCGGTAGGCGGCCTGGTACTCCTGGCCGGTGTGGCGGGCTGGTTTTTTTACCAGCAAAACCAGCTTTCTTCCCTCACTCCGCTACAACCGGTGGCGGGGGTCGCTCCATTTAATCAAACACTCGCCGCCTCGCAAGCGGTGGCGGCACCCGGCGCGACCAGGCAACTTGCCCTGGCAAACACAACAGACGGTGCGAACACAACAGGCGTGGCGAACACAGCAACCGCTACCAACAAAGCAAAAAACGGTATGGGCAGCTCATCAACCCGCTCCGCCTCACCTCGCGCCACAAATGGCAAACACGCCAAAAAACACCCGGCAAAACACAAAACCGCAAGATCCGGCGTTCTGGCAAGCACTCGCCACGACCCGCTCAAAGAGGCTTATCAGGCATTGTCCGAGGGACGACTGAATCAGG
>Ga0210056_1000547_pt1 | contig 31546 bp, 19 predicted proteins | sample CryGeyCG2014_080_2_FD_183965 | JGI IMG/M metagenome (GOLD analysis project Ga0210056, IMG submission 183965) | Groundwater microbial communities from aquifer - Crystal Geyser CG07_land_8/20/14_0.80 (SPAdes) (version 2) | ecosystem: Environmental > Aquatic > Deep subsurface > Groundwater | place...
CGACAGGATTTACAGGATTGACAGGAAGGAGCGGCGCACGGACGCCGTGCATCCGCCGCCTTCGCTGAGCGTGTAGTCATGGAAGCTGCGAACTCTGCGAGTTCGAGTCGACGCCGTGGCGGTTGCGCTCGGACTGTATGAGTCCGCGTCGGCCTTGGCGCGACCTTCACCAAGCCGACTCATACCAACCGTCGTGGGTGTAAGTCCCATGCCGAACTGTGGCAAGGCCCTTATCGTCCTGCGCGAACTTGTAGAGTTCACGAACTCGCAGAGTTCGCCCTTATCCTGTGTGTCCTGTGAATCCTGTCAAAAGGTTGTACCTGAGTAGTGCATCGTTTTGGAAGTTCCCCCACAAAAGGACACCGGATCGCTTCAGCGTCCGGTAGCTCACACAGGCAGCTACACGATGGAGGCTACCCTCCTTTTCTCCCCTTTCAACCCGTGTTCGGCACGAACACGGGTTGAAAGGGGAGAAAAGATGTCCTTTCTTGGCGCTCGGTAGTCAGTTGTGTGAGCTACCGGACGCTGAAGCGATCCGGCGTCTAATGTCGAAGAATTTACGAAAGGATGCAGTAGGTCTGTTACCATGGTTCCGTCCTTATGCTGGAATTTCAGCAGGTCTATTGCGGTCATAAGCAGCAACCTCTTTCCCCGGTCCGTGCCAGTTCATCTAACAGGGGGCGACAGAGTCCGACACGACTTCACTCCAGCCGCAGCTCCCCCAGCCGCGTGAGGACATGGAAATTGTTGTCGAAGTTCGGGGTCCATGTCAGCAGCGTTTGAGTGGGCGAGCGCATGATCCGACAGAAGTTCGCATAGAACGGAACACCCTGCTTCATGCCGCCGGGGACGAGGGTGTCCTTTGAGAAGCGCACGAGCCGTTCCAACGGCTTAAAGGCATCGCTACGTAACCCGAGCGAGCGCGTCGCCGCGCTTTCGTCGACGAGAATCCGCGGCCCGGTAACCGGTGTCTCGTCCGTGACAATCGGCAGCGTCGCGCCGGTGATCTTGCGGATGTGGTACTTCAACTCCGCGGCGGCCAGATCGGCGGCTGGCGTTGCTTCTTTGGCGACGACGATGGTCGCCACCGGCTTTCCCTCCCGAGCCAGCGCGAACCCGGCCGGTTTCGCCAGAGCGGCGGTTCCCGTCCCGAGGGACAGAGCAAGAAGGCTCAGGATGGCGAAAGTGGATTGTGTTTTCTCAGTCATTACTCGGTTGCTCCCTTCGATAGATACGGACGCTATTCAATAGCTTCCCGCCGCGTCGGGACGGGGGAAGGAACGAACTCGCAGAGTCCGAGGGGTGGGGGTAGTCGGATCACGCAAAGTCGCCTCCGTTTCCTGTATGAGATGACCGAGAAGCAAATCAACAAGGCGTTGTTCCCATTGCGGGAACTTGTTATAATGCCGTTGTGCGAATCATCTCCCGAAAGAAGCTCAGGGAATTCTGGGAAAGGCATTCGGACGCTCGTGGCGCTTTGGAGGCCTGGTATACCGACATCCAAAAGGCGCACTGGAGGACCCCTGCCGACATCAAGAGGACGTATCGCAATGCGAGTTTTCTTGCCAGCAACCGTGTGGTCTTCAACCTCAAGGGCAACCAGTATCGATTGGTTGTGGTCGTTTCCTATCGCTCTGGAATCGTCTACCTGAGGTTTGTTGGCACACATTCGGAATATGACAAAATCGATGCAGCGACGATCTGAATGGAGGTTTTTCGTGATGGACATCAAACCCGTTAGAACCGAAGCGGATTACGAAGCCGCTCTGGAGGAAATCGAGCGACTGTTGGCTGCGAGACCGGGCACGCCTGAAGGCGATCGTCTGGAGATACTCGCAACGCTGGTGGAAGCCTACGAGGACCGTCACTATGCCATCCCACTACCTGACCCTGTCGAGGCGATCATCTACCACTTGGAGAGCAGAGGGTTATCCCGTCGGGACCTGGAGCCTTTTCTCGGCAGCAAGGCGCGAGTCTCCGAGGTGCTCAACCGCAAGCGCCCTTTGACCCTACAAATGATTCGCAAGCTGAGCGAAGGTCTCGGCCTTCCAGTAGAAACTCTCATCCAGCCGTATCCGCTGAAACAAGCAGCCTGAGGCGGCAGAGCTGGAACCAAAGTAAGTCCTCCAACGCAAAGACCGCAAAGCCGAGAACTCTTCTTCCCCTTTGCGTCGTTGCCCGCCGCATGTGCGCGACGCGCCCTTATGTGAGACTTCCATGAGTGAGAATCATTGCGTTGATGCTCCTCCACGTGACTACTCCGGCCGCAGTTCCCCAAGTCGCGTGAGGACGTGGAAATTGTTGTCGAAGTTCGGGGTCCACGTCAGCAGCGTTTGAGTGGGAGAACGCATGATCCGGCAGAAGTTGGCATAGAGCGGAACTCCCTGCTTGACGCCGACGGGGACGAGGTTCTCCAGCGGGATTGAGACGAGCACCGTCCAACGGTCTGCCTGCGGGCGGGAGACGATGCGCGCCCCGCTCGCCCAGTTTGTGGGGTTGCACTTCCCGATGAGTTTCTCCCAGTCGTAGGCGAAGCTCTCGCCGCGCGCGTTGATCCCAAGCTGGCGATAGGGCGGCTGGCGGCGAGCGGCGAAGAACATCTCCCAATCATCGCCGGACCAGATCTGCTCCGCGGATTCCAGCTTCGTTGCATCACAGGCGTGCTCCAGCTTCACGTAGAGGTGCGCGCCATCGTGGATAAGATACCCCGTCGGCTTCTGGTCTGTGGAGAAGCCCTCGACGGTGAGCCAACCATCCAGCGCAACCGCCTTGCTCCAGTCCACTTTCGTCGGGTCACCTTGAGCGGCGCTGTCCGGCGCGTTCGGGATGGAGGCTTTGCGGGGTGGCTGTTGTTTCCGCTGATCCAGCAGGACGAAATCCTGCATCTTGCCGATCTCCTCGGCGAGTTGCTGCCTGCCCTTCTCAAACCCCTCCGCGGTGCGGAACGCGGCCATCTGCTCCAGTCGAAACGGCTCATACCGCTTCAACAGGAACTCGCGGTCGAACGGCAGTCTCTGCTCCGCCGGCACATTGAGTGTGAGGTCGGTCCATGTATGATAAAGCCCTGCGTCCACCGGCAGGCGTTCGCGGCGGACGTGCAGCAGCGCCTTCGCGTCCGACGCGCACAATGCTTCGGCTTCATCGAGGAGACGCTCACAGGTCAGGTAGAACGGCAGCGTCAGGTATGGTCGCGCGTAGTTCTTCACGGCTGACATATTCGCGTCCACAGCGGCGATGCTGTTCTCCAGGAACCGGAGGTATTCGCGCATCTTCGCGGCGGCGGGGCCGTAGTAACCGGCAAAGAACATCTTCAGGAGAGGCTCGGCAGCTTGCCGCGGGTTCTGCATGAGCTGAAATCCGAGCCACCGCTTGAGTGCGTAGAAGCTGGTGCGCTCTGGGTCTTCGCATTCAACGTAGATGGTGCTGACGTGGTTCTTGTGGAAGGTCGCGAGGTCGGGTGGAATACATCGTATCGGCGCGTAGGGTGTGGGGAACTTGTCGTTGGGCGAATACTGAATCCAGTAGTCCCACTCGGAGAGGTTCCTGGCGATGCGCGACCAGCCCTGCAGCCGTTGCAGTTGGGCGCGGTTCGACTTGTGGGTGATGGGATGGAACAGGTCGGACTCGCGTCCCCATTCCGCGTTCAGCTCGGCGATGCGGATGATCACATTGTCACGCGGGCGGAGCGTTTTCGGCGGTTGCTCGGTGATGGAGTAGGCAAACGTCTGAACGAAGATGTCGGGGTACTCCGTGCGAATGCCGTCGGCGATCTCGTTGATAAAGTCAATGACCGGTCCGCTCTCCGAGCCTTCCCGCGCGCTCATCGCCTTGCAGTCCGGACACTGGCACATCCAGTGGTTGTCGTTCTGGCTGATGTCGTAGACGCGCGGTGGTGGGGTTCCCGCCTTGGCACATCGCTGCCGGTCGGCGAGGATGAACTCCCGCAGGCGCGCCAGCACTAACTTGCGCACCTCGGGGTGCATGAGACAGATGCCACCGGGGCCGCTGCCGTCCGCCGCGCCGATCCGTTTGCCCTGCGGGTTCATTGAGAGGTATTCCGGGCGGTCGGCGGGGAACTTCTTCGCATAGTCGCCAAAGGTGTGGCAGCCGCCGGGCGAGCCGTAGCCGATTGTGAAGCCGAACTTGGCGCCAAGACCGCCACTGCTGTCGCCATTGACCTTGTTCCTCGCGCGATAGGGTTGATCCTTTCCATACAGCCCGGACTCAATCGAGTAGTATCCGCCGCTGATAGCGCGCATCCAGAACGCGGGTTGCCCGCGCCGGTTCACCTTTCCCAACGTCAGGTCCGGGGACTTCGGGACCACCTCCGTACTTTCGTCCAACCAGTGACAATCCAGTTCGCGTTCCAGGAACTCATAAACGCCGTAGAGCGTGCCGCGCGGCCGACCGCCGGTGATGATGAGGCCCTGTCCCACTGTGCGGATGATCCACTCCTCATCGCCCAACCTGCTGGCGTCGCACTTATGCTCGGCCGCGAAGTCCGTCCAACCGACGAAGACGCGGTGCGAGGCACTCGTGGCTTCACCCTCCCCGACAATTCGAAACACCGCGCCGGTAATCTTGCCGAGGTAGTCGGCGAGTTCCTTCGCCGCGTAGGTCTCCGCGTCCGTCGCCCCTGCCGCGGTGGCCACGACACAATCGGCATTTCCTTCGTGAGCCACAGCCATCGCTTCCTTGCGCTCGGAGGCGAGAGCGCCTCTGGCACACAGCATAGTCACCAATACACAGGCTGCCGTCGCCCGGCACACAACCTTCCGGAATAAATGGGGTTTCGTCAGCATGGTCTTATTTCCTCCCGGGGCTGATGGACACACGGAGGATGCGGCGTCCTCTCACTTCACCAGATCAATCACCCCGGCGTTCCCGACCTCCCACGTGCGTGCGCCCGTCCCCTGCCACTCGACCCAGAGATCGTCGGCAGTTTTGCGGACGCTGAGGTTGAATGCGAACTTCGTCGGCTTAGTCAGGTCGATGCCGAGAGAAGCGAAGGGGATCCGCCACTCCGCAGTCCAACGATTGGCATTCACGATCTTCGCCGCATACTTCACGCCTTCAGCGGTGCGCTTCACGACTTGCGCGGGCGCGCCGGCTTCGTCGCTGCTTTCGTAGTGTCCGGAGGGGAACCCTCGCAAGACGATGATGGGAGCATCCTTCCCTGCTGCCGGATTGCGCACTGCGATCTCCACCGCGTCGTCTTGTCCCCACTGGTTGCCGGGACGAATCGGGAACTTGGGGTTGACGGAGTTGTCAACGGCAACGTAAAGACAGGTGTCGTCCCAGGCCAGCCAGGCGAGACTCCTTGGCGACACCTTCTCGCCTTGAATGCCTTGCTCAAGGATCATCGCCTTTGCCGGATCGGCGCCGTTCCATTCCTCCGGCTTGAGAATCCCGTCCACCTGCGGCGCGGCGATGGTGCGAGCCACGTTATAGGTGGGCGGCGGGCCGGTGCGCGTGGCGCGCTTGACGGCCGGGGGAGACTCCGGCAGTTCGCGTATTTTGCTGGTCACCGGCCACGAGGCGCGTCGATCATCCTTCTGCAAGCCGATCTTATCGAGAGGAAGCCGGTTGAATCCGAGCTTGAGAGCGGGCGAGTCGTCGCGGAGTTGGAAGCTCCCGATGGGCCAGCTATCCGCAGGTTTGGGCCCGCCGACAAAAAGCGGGTCCTGGTCGAGGAGGTTGTCCGTGAATGTCACGAGTGGTTTCGCCTTGCCATCGAAGTCGCCCCAGCGACCACCGACGCAGATGTTGCGCGCGATCACGTTGCCCCTCGGCGCCATCGGGTCCTCGTCAAGGATCGTTACCAGCTTCGGGTATTGGTCCTTCCACGGCGATTCGGTGTAGGGCAACTCCTTAAGGTGGTTCTTCAAGCCATTCTCGCCGCCCCCGGCCCAGCCGAGGCCGCGCGCATCCACGTGCGTCGCGGCCACACAGTCCACAAAGACGTTGTTCTCGATGGTGCAGTCGCGCCCGCCCCCGATCATCGTGGCCTGAGTCACCTTGTAGAAAAGGTTGCCGGAAATCTCCGTGCCGCTGAACTGGTCGTCGAGGTAGACGCCGACGCAGCCGCGCCCCTCGAAGCCGTTGATGTGGTGGAAGTAGTTGTGGCGGATGACCGTGCCGCGCATCGTCCAGTTGCGGCCGGTATAGATGGCGCCGGCGTCGTTCGACTCGTAGGTGACGCTGTGAATCTCGTTATACTCGATGAGGTGGTTGTTGCCGCCGAATCCCATGCCCATGTGGGGCGCGTTGTCGATCAGGTTGTGGGAGGCGCGGCAGCCGACGCCCTGCAGCATGATGCCGGGCTGATAGACGCGGTCCCACCGGCTGTAGTGGTGAATGTGATTGTTCTCAGCGAAGTGTCCGCACGGCGTGAGGGTCTTCCGGTTGCCGCCCTGAAGGGAGATCCCTCCGTTCGCCGTCTCGTAGATATCGCAACCGACGACGCCGTTCTCCTTGCCTCCGCCAACGTTGACTGCCCAGGCGCCGGTGTTGCGTATCGTGCAGCCGACAACCTGGCAACCTGCCCCTCCGCTGATGTTCACAGCAGTGCCGCGGGTCGCTTCGAGGATCATCCCGCGAACCGTGACGAACGACGCGTCCTTCATCGTTATCAGTGTCGGCAAAACGGAGACCAGCGCCTTGCCGTCGTTGATCGAAGCGGGAGGGTAGAAGTAGAGAACGCCGGTTTCGCGGTCCAGATACCATTCGCCCGGCTGGTCCAACTCCGAAAGAGCGTTGAAGGCATAGAACCACTGGTTCTTTCGATAGCCGTAACCGTGATAAGGCGGCTTCACGGTGATGACGCGATTTTCGGTGTCAATGGACTCGACCTGGTGACGCTGGTCTGACCAGTCCCAGAACCAGTAGCCGTGGAGCCACAAATCTTTCTCTCCTGCCCACCGTTTGGGTTGGTCGCCCGCGTAGGTGAACTTGCCAATCTTGTCTCCGGGGATTCCGTGGATCTTGTGCGGCGCTCCGCCGACCACGTCCACGATACGAGTGAAGCCCTCGTTCGGCCACCGCGCCACGGTCATCGGCTTGTCCCGGAAGAAGAACTCCAGCCGTTTCCCGCTGGCCACCACGTTGCCGAAGTCGGTGAGACCGATCGCCTTCAGATCAGCTTGCATCACCTTGCCCCGGGCCGACTCGTCAAGTCGGTCGAGGACGGCTGGGTCTGTCACAGGCTTCCAGCCCGTCACAACCTTCCCTCCGCCGAGTCGCACTTCCTCTCCCTTCGCCGCGCGGTAGACGACGGGCGCCTCTGCAGTCCCGGAGTCGTCCGCCGTCAGCTCGAAGGTTTGCTGCCGCTCGAAGACGCCGCCGCGCAGCTCGACTGTGACCCCGCCCTTCGGCAGGCCGCCTTCCTTCTTCAGCTTGCGGATCTCGTCGCGGGCGCGCTCCAGCGTGGCGAAGGGGCCATCGCTCTTCTTCTTGTTCGCCTTCGGCAACTTGCCCGACCAGGCATCGTTGCCTTGCGTGGCGACATAGTAGCGGATCGATACGGCTTTCTCCTTCTGCGCCTGAACTCCCACGGCCAAGCATAGTCCCGTCAGTATCATCAAAGTATTGCCAAGCATTCCAGGGTTCCTCCAATTCGCATTTTACTGATTGTGGGTTCTAAGGTCATGCGTCGCTGCTTACCCTCACCAACGCGTAGTCGAACGGCTTCAGTTGTACGGCAAACGCGCCCTTCGAGATCGGGATGGCCTCGCCGGTGAGTGCGTCCGTCGCTTTTACCTCCGGTGAAAGCTTCAGCTTCGCGAGGTCGAGAGAGACCTGCGCTTCGGCCGCCACCTTGCCGAGGTTGGAGACGATGCACAGCACGCCCTTGCCCGGCCGCGAGTGGAGGGTGACGTAGCATCCGGCCGGCGAGACGCGGGCGAAGTCGGCGTTGCTCCAGTAGGGAAGGAATGTCGCCTGCTTTCGCCCGAAATCATCCATCGCCCTCCAAAGTGAGGCTTCCTCCACCAACCCCGGCCCCGAGCCGCGCACGAGCACGTCGTGCAGCAGCGTGAACGACAGCGCTTCGTGGGTGGAATAGGGCCGCTCGTAGCAGAGGAATTCGGCCGGCACGCCCCATTGCCGGCCCATAAACTCGCAGCGGAAAGCGTCGAGCGGAAGGAGCGTCTCGACATCGGCGCCGCGAGGAATGCTGCCGAACTGCTCACCGTCCCACGAGCTGGTCGCCCAGCCGAGGGACGGAATCGTCATGCACGTCGAGTTGTGGCAGTTTACCTGGCCGTCGGGCTTCGCGGTCTTTACGAGAGTGTAGATGCGGCGAACCATGCCCCGCGCGGCGAAGATGCCAAACGTCGGCGCCACCGTGCCGTCGGGCCGGACGTAGCCGCAGCCGTGGGCGCGGTTGTTGCACGCCCACGGATACTCGGTCCCGTCGAGGTAGACTCCGTCGATGTCATACTTCGCAATCAGCTTCTCGATACCGTCGGCGATGAAGTTCTGCCACGCGCTCCGGTAGCAGACGGAATAGTCCTTCTGCGCCGGCTCGCGGATATACCCGCCCAGCATCGGAGTTACAAGCACTTCGTCGTGATACGGTTCCCACTCCGGACAGGTGTTCGCCATCAGGTAGCCGAAATAGAGAAGCAGCTTCAGCCCACGTTCGTGGCAGGCTTTCACCAGCGACTTCAACTCCTCCTGGTGACCGATCGTCTCCGGGTAGTTCTCATACTCGGTCCAGTGCTCGTGGAAGACGATGGTGCGCACACCGAGGTTCTTCAGGTAGTCAAGCATCGGGATCGTGCTGGCGGAAGCAATAGCCAGGGATTGACCGAACTTGCCTTCCACAACACCGCCACGGCCGGCGATTGTGCCGGTCTCCCCCTTTTCGGGGGCTGTCGTCTTCTCCCCACCGTCAACCGTAACCTTGTCGAAGTGCTCCAGCAGCAGCGTGTGCCCGTCGGCACGGTAGGGCTGATCGCTCAACTCCGGTTCGCGTTGCACGTCGGAGAGGCGAAGTTCGTCGATGTCAAACCCCGGCATGATTCCGCCGAACTGGAGACTGATGCTCTCGCGCGGGCCCGACACGGACCCTCGACAGGGACTGCGGACCGTGAGCTTCCCGTCTACATAGGCGCGCAGCTCCTCGCCCCATGACAACGCCAGGTGGTGAAACTCGCCTTCGCGCCAGGTGGACTTCGCGCCGGCGCAAGCCGGGTAACTGTCGCCCCGCTTCAGGTAGACGCGCATCCCGCGGTCGTCAATATTCCAGTAAAAGCCCAGCGTGTCCGCACCGCCGGTGAGAGTCAGAAAGTCTCGGTTGAGCGTCCCGCGCGAGGCGTAGTCCGTGAACTGCGCCTCGGGGTCGAAGCGCACTCGCACCCACATCTCCAGCGTCCCCGCGTCGGGGTTGAAGCTCTTCGCACCGGTGTAAATCAGAGAAGAAGACTGGCCCATCCTCTGCTTTTCGAGACCGTAGTTCCCATAGTGGCAGATATGGTAGTCCCACACGTCCTTGTCCGGCTTCTTCACGGGAGTAGCGATGAACCCGAAGGTATAGGGGAGCTCTTCCACGCCATCCTTCGCGCCCAGCGTTACCGGTTGACCGATGAGGTTGAACCGCATTGTCATTGCCTCGCCGTCGGGAACGATCTCGACAGCCTTCGCAGGATCGGCAGGATGCCAGTTCTTGTCGGATTCGGTGTAGAGCGCAAAGCCCCGGTCCTCGTCGCCAATCCACACGTAAGGGACGAATTTGTTCTGCCATCCCTCTTTAGGCAGAGCGCTGGCGTTGCTCGAAGTTCCCCATCCGCCGGGGAAGAAGTAGCGATACTTCGCGTTCGCCTTTTTGACGGGCGCTTCGAGCGCCAACTCCTCAAGGAGCGTCGGTTTGGTTGCCGCGAGCCGCAGGTCCACCTTCGCGTTGCCATCGAAGTCAATCGTCACCGTCGAGATCAACTTCAGCGATCCACCGGACGCCGTGCCGCGCAGCGCCACTTGCGCCGGTGTCTTCTTCACCACCTTCAGGTCGCCCTTCAGGTCAACCGTCTGACCGTCGGCCCGCACACGGAATCGCATCGGCTGCGCGAGGATGGAGGCGTCGCGAGTCCTGAGGCTTTCCGGAAAGGGGAGTCCTGCGAAGGTGTATTCGCGTCCCCACGGCTTCACGACCGGTCGCTGACTCGAACCGCTGACAGTCAACGGCGTCCACGGCGGCAACACCTTGTCGCTGATTCCCGCCTTCGAGTGCAGCCACGTGGGTTGTTCCGGCTTGGTGAAGGAAGCTTCACCGGTCGCGAGGCGCCTCGCCGAGGCGTCGAGAGCCGCGACATTCACCCGGTAGTTGCCCGGAGAAAGGGAGGCAATGCTGAACTCGAAGCTCGCCTTCGCGCCCTCCACGGCTTGGCGAGACCGGCGCAACACCTCGTCGCCTGCTGCCGAGATGAGGGTGACCTCAAAGGAGGGCTGAGAGACCTCCTTCCCCAACGCGGTGGCATCGGTCTCCACGACAAGCTTCCCCGACAGGAAGTACTTCCGCAAAGTCACTGCAACGGGAGGTTGAACGTGTGCCATTCCTGCAACCCTCACAATCGGCAAGTCGTCGCCCTTGGCAAGGGCGAGCAGCTCACACCGGTAATCGCCGCCCTCCTGACGGCCTTCCTTCATCGGGAGCTGCACTGACAGACGGGTGTGTCCGCCGACAGCAGCAGACTGTGCGCCGATGACTGCCGTCTCTCGCGTCACCCGCAAGGTCGCCTCGGCAGCGGCGGCGTTGCCGCTTGCCGGTTCCACGTCGAAGGCAAGAGCCCCCAACTCGGGCCGCTTGCTGAACGACACGGTCGGGCCCCGTCGCCGCAGCACCAGATGCCCAAACCGAGCCGGTTGGTGGAAGCCCCCGGTCAGAGGCGCCCACAAGGCAAGGAGGGGCGTGGGTGTCTGCCGATCCCATCCGAGGTTGAAGCCCAGAACGGCTCCATCCTTCGGGGCGCTCAACCCAAGCGTCTTCCACGGGAGGACAAGGACAGCGCTCCACGAATCCTGCTTGACGGACGCGGCGGCCTGCCACTCGCCGTTCCAGCCCAGGTTCTGGTTCAGAAGATCGGCCTGCGTGCCCACGGAGTTGACGACGAACTGATACTCGGTCTGGTGATCGTGCCTGGGGTCAACGAAGACCTCCAGCGCGTCATCGCTCCAGACCGGACCGTCCCGTTTCCGCGCAGTGACCTGCGGACGAACGCCTTTCGTTAATGGCATCGTGGCCGCCAGATAGAGAGACTGGTCGTCGAAGCCAATCCGAACGACGGGAGCGTTCTCGAGGAGTTGACCGTTGGCGAGGCCATGGAAGACGTTCGACGCACTGGCGGATTTCCACTCGTCTACCTTGAGGTCTGCCGTGAACGTCGGTGGCGGTGCAATAAGCCCGGCGGAAAGGACCGGCGCCTGCGGATCGGACAGGTTAAAGGCCGTGGCAGCGCTCCGGGGCACCGTGTTCAGCAAGGCAAAGGCAGCACCGAGGAAAAGACGGTGCAGGGATACGAGATTTCGCGGTTTCTTCATGGCAAGGACGTCCTCTGGGTCGGACTACGGTGCGGACTTGGCGCAGCGGAATCCGAGATACCGATGTCTGAAGGTTGGCTCGGGTCTGAATCGGTAGGCGGCGTGGGCGATGAAAGGCTCTCCGGCCCAACTCCCTCCCCGCGCCACGCGGCGTTCGGTCGAGGCGGGATCTTCTCTGCCGTCCGTGGCGACATAAGCGTAGGGCTTGAAGAGGCTACTCGTCCATTCCCACGCGTTACCCGCCATGTCGAGGCATCCGTACGGCGACGCGCCGCCGGGAAAGCTGCCGACGGGGAGCATCTGATCGACTCCGAGGCGGAACTTGCTGACGTCCATCGTCTCTCCCCACGGGAACTTGCGCCCGTCCGTTCCTCGCGCGGCCTTTTCCCATTCCGCTTCCGTCGGCAGCCGTTTGCCGGCCCACTTCGCGTAGGCGGTCGCTCCATGCCAGGTGACGTTCACCATCGGCAGCTTCTCTGTGCCTTTCTTCGGGCGCCACTCACCCCCCACCTGCTCTAACTGAAGATACTCGTTGACCCCGATCCACTCGCGCCCGTCCTCGCCCTGCGTCCGCTTGACGGCGTTCAGGAACTGCGCGTACTGAGCGTTGGTCACCTCCAACTTGTCGACGTAGAAGGCAGGGAGGGAGACCTCGTGAACGGGCCTCTCCGCCGCATCCTCGTCAATCGCTTTCCCCGGACTGCCCATGGTGAACTTGCCCTCTGGGATCAGTACCATGTCCAACTCCTGGGCGACAGACCACGACACGCTCACAACCAACAGCACAACAGAGAGCAACCAGGTCGCGGAACCCCTTGCCGAAAACCTCGCGTGTTCTCTCATCTACTTGCTCCCTCCTCCCACGCTGATTACGGAGTCCACCTTCTCGCTATTCGTTCCCGGAGGAACGAATCCTCCCGAATGCAATCGGGACGAACACACGCACTTACCGCAACACAGGGACCATCACTTCGGGGGACCTTTCATGGTCACCGCGTGCATCACCACCAGGTTCTCAGCCCTGCAACTGTTGTCTGCTTCCGTGGTGCACCCCATGAGGTAACCAGATTCCACTGGCTATCGCCCCACTTCCCCATTTTTCTCATGTAGGTAGTTCTTGCCGGGCGCCTGCTGCTTGACGTTCTCCAGCTTGCAGCCGGAAACGTAGTTGTAGGCGGCGAAGCCATCGTCGCAACCGCGCAGCACCAGTCCGTACATGAGACGCTTCATTGCTTCGTCCCGGTCGTCGCTGATGACGTTTCCCATCAGCGTAGTCCGGTGAGTGCCGCCGCCGACCATGATCCCCATGTTCGTCTCCGCCGGGGAAGACGGATCAGGTTGCGAGTGGCCGTTGTCCACGCAGACGTTGCCGACGCAGGCTACGTCGGTCTTCATGATGTGGCCGATGCCTGCGGTCACATTGTCCACGCTGACGTTCCCCACGACGGCGACCCGTCCGATGGGCAGTTGTTTGTCTCCCACCCGGCGGAAATCCTCCGACCAAATGCCGGAGTTACAGTTGCGAGCGATGTTCCCGTGGATCACAGCGTTGAGTTTGTCGCCGGAGCGGTTGCTGTAGGGAAAGGCAACCCCGTTTCCCTTGTTGTCCATGCCATCATCCACGTGAGTGCAGATGTTGTTGGCGACGACGAGGTCCTGTCCGTCCACCGAAACACCGGCTTCCAGGGCGAAGTCCACGCGGTTCCCGGTGATGATGGCGTCGCTCAACCCAAAGCACTTGATACCCTCATCGCACAGGTGGCGGTAGATGAAGTTGTTGGAGATGATGACATCGGCGGGGCCGTTCCTGGCCTTGTCAGCCCCCGAACCTTCCCCGCAGAGGTAGATGCCGCTCCAGCGGTTGTCGGAGACACGGCAGTTTGTAACCGACAGCGTGTGTGTCGACGCAGCAGGGCCAGCGATCATGATGCCGTTGTGGTTGCGACGACTGCGGATCTCCGAGAGGGTAACATCGTGACTTCTAAGGACCACCAAACCGGATGAACCGCAGTCCTCAATCGTCACATCCCGAATCGAGACATCCTCGGAGTCGTGCACCAGCACGCCCATCAATGCGCGCACCTTCTCGCGGCTGCCGCGAAGCGTGATACCGCTGACGCGAACTCCCCGCGCCTTCCTGACATTCAGCATCCCAACGTAATCGCTCTTCGGAGAGAAAAACAGGTTAATATCCGGCGCGTCGCCATAGACCTTGTTCTGGACGAGGAATTCGTCGAACCTGTCAGAGGCGATCAACACCGCCCCCGGACCGTCGCCGCGGACCGTGATGTTGTCTCCTAACAGCAAGGGCGCGTCCATCGTGTAGATCCCTGCCGGAAAATGCACCTCACCGCCTCCCTCCTCGGCCAGGGAACGAATCTTGGCATTGAGGCTGTCAACGGAATCGGTGGGTTTCACCTCCAACGCTGCAGAGGCTGATCGGGCAAGGGCGACCAACAGCAGACAGGAGCAAAGAATCGGTCGTGCGACTCGTATGAACAGACTGAATTGTTTGTTGTTGTGCATGGTTCAGATACCTCCGGTGGGACCAGTGTTCAGTGTTCAGGATTCAGTGTTCAGTTCTCGGTGTTCAGAGGGTGTAAGAGGGGAGATTGTGGGGATCGGGGAGATAAGGAGATGCCCATACAAGGTTGTTCCGACTCAAGCCGAAAACTGCCTTCTGAAATCCCCATCTCCCTTATCTCCCTATCCCCTTTGGTTACTCTTTCTCAAGAACTACCCGAAATCCGACACTTCGATGTCGCGCATACGGCGTCCAGGCATTTCTTGCCGTCGATGTGCAGCGATTGGTGCGCAGGCAGTTCATGCCCCCGCCCAGAGATGAGCCGCCGCGGGAAACCTTGCCGCCCTGGTTCAGCGTGTTGCTGCTCTGCTCCGGCCCCGTTGGATCAACTGCGGCCGCGTTGCGGTAGGCGATGTCGTTGTACCAATCCGAACACCATTCATAGACATTGCCGAGCATGTCGTAGAGCCCCCAGGGATTGGGCTTCTTCGTACCGACTGGGTAAGTTTCGGTCAGCGTGTTCGAGGGCGTCCAGGCAAACTCGCTGATGCCCGTCAGTTCATTCGGACCCGTTGCCGCCATCCACTCGACTCCTGCCTTGCAGGCATACTCCCACTCCGCCTCTGTCGGCAGGCGATAGGTCTTTCCTTTCTTCTTACCGAGGCGCTCGCAGAACTCCGCCGCGTCGAACCAACTCACGCATTCCACCGGACGGCGGTCTCCCTTGTAAGCGTACCAACTGGGGTTGAGACCCATCACCTGTTTGAATTCCGCCTGGGTTACTTCGCAAACAGACAGATAGAAGGACTTGGTGATTTTGACCTTCCGTTGCGGGACATCATTGAAGTCCTTGCCGGAGCCCATCGTAAACTCCCCCGCGGGGATAAGGACAAACTGCATACCGAGACTGTTCTTCGCCTCACGCTCATCGGCGCCCGTTGCGGATGCAATGAGACGGCCCTTGCCGCACGCAAGAGCCGTGACGGCGATACACCAGACGAAACTGGATTGCAAACGGAACTGGAAAAGGTTGGTCTTCATTGGCATGTCTTGTCTCCAATTCTTCAGAGAATCTGGGATGTGGAGCTAAATGGCAATGCGACGCCAGTCCTCTTCATAGTTTCTCAGGCGGTTGCATGATCCGCAATACTTCCTCACGGAATCTGCGAAAGTACTCTTGGACGTCGTCCCACGCGATGTCGGCGATGAGGAAGTCAGGTCTCGGATGGCCCTGAATAAACTGCAGTTGCGCGGCAACGATCAATGGGTCGAGTCCTGCTTCCTTTTCCAGCCCCAGTCGAATGGCGGCTTCGGCGTCCAACCCGAGATGCGGCAACAGGTAATAAAGGTCCACGTAGTCCTTGACCTCTTCCCGGTGGACGAGACAACCCATTTTGTTTGAGGCGAGATCCGGGAGCGAATCGAGCCAGATCTGTCCACATCGTGCTTTGTTTGAAATCTTAATCGGGAGGTCTCTGGAGAGATCAATCTTCACCGTATCGCCTGCGGGCGACCGAAGGAGGAACTGGCAGAAGAAAGGGGTCACGCGCATTGTCTCGACCTCCCCAAGTTCCCCAAAGACCCGTGGCTGCTGCAAGGAGAATCTGGCGGCTTGGAGCAATTCCTCGTCCGCCGTGAACAGGTCAATATCCAGTGAGACGCGATGCCCGAAATAGAATTCGGCCAGGCAGGTACCACCCGTCAGCCAAAGTCCCGCCCAATCGCGCAGGGCGAAGAAACGATCGATGGAGGCGATCACACTACTCGGGACGACGCCGTGTTTCCTGGGACCAATAGTCGATGGCACTTTCCCATGCTCCTTGCAGAGGCGGGCGAAGCCGCACAAGCCTGATAATGCGTTGCAATTCCGAAAGCGTTACGTTCCGTGTCAACACGGATGAGGGGATCCGCTCAAGCGTTCTCACCCACGCCCAACGGTGCTCGGGGTTCGATGGATCGGAAAGGATAGCCAGGAAACGATCGTTGTTCATGCCCGGCCGGTCCCAGAAGAGACCAAAGTGGGCAAAGTCAAGCCGGCTGAGGCGCGTCGCATCAATTGGTGCGACTCCCCTGTCAGAGGCGCTGCCCGACTCCCGCTCTGGAACGTGTATTGGTGATGTGCGATACGGCACGGTTGCTTTCTCCCTTCAGCAGGTGCGGCGCCCAACATTGCTCTGCTTCCGAAATTCCCGTGGCCAATAGTACCACACGGTATGCCCGATAAGCTACCATGTCGCCACCCGCACGCATGTCCAAGCAGATATGGAATCGCGCCAGGATGAATCTCAACGGGGCACCAAAGCCTCAACCGTCCTTCGCGTCACAAGGTCGGTGACCACGATGCGCCACTTGCCAGCCGGATCGTTCTTCACGAACTGAATGGGGAAGGACAGCCGACCGTCAACCATGACAGCCTTGAAGGAATAACCAGCGACTCGCGATCCGTCAGGTGCGAACACGTCAACGCTGAGCGGCAATAAGCCGCGCCTGTTGCCTTGCGCCGACTGACTTACAGCGACGGTCACTGCGTTTCCCGGCGATGGCTTCCCCTTCACTTCCACGACAAGCTTCGCCGGATCAAACGGCAGCCATGCCAGCATGCGGCCTTCGTAGGGAGCGAGCTTAACCGTGGCACTGCAACCTTTCACCGGGAACCGTTCGCCCGTCCACAGGTCGTAGACTGCCACCGGGACGAAATCCCTCGCGGTGATGGTCTCCTCAATGGGGACGGGGTTGCGGTTGTAGGCGATGGCGTAATGCAGGTCGCCGGAGATCAGCGGTTCTACGTACACGTTGGCATCGGGGCTGGTGAAGTCCGGCCGGATACGTTTGCGGATCTCGGCCGCGTCGAAGGGCTTTGCGCCCGGGATGGCGACCAGCGTTTCCGGTCCCAGGTAGACCGGTTTGCGGCGGGCGAAGTCGGTAATCTTCTCCACCACATCTCGCTCAAGCTGCAGGTTGCGGGGAAGGACGAGCGTCTCATACTCGTTGACCGAACCGTCGCGAAGCTGAGCCTCGGTCACGGTGTCAGCATACAGGTCGTGGGCGTAGAGTTCAGAGAAGACCTGATACAAACCTCGGTGGTGGTCGGAGTAATCCGTGCGGGCGACTTCCGCATCGGCATACAGCACGGCGATCTTACTGGCCGGCTTCTCCCACCGCGCGAGCAGCGGACCATATTCAAGCAGCTTCTGGTTGTAGGGAATCAACGCCTCCCACACGTCGCTTTGCAGAGAGTCCACCGTGGAGTACCAACCCAGGCCACGCATTGCAGACCCCAACGCCATCCAGTATTGCATCCTTGCTCCGGCGGGGTTGTTGCGCCAACTTGCCGCGACCAGCCACCAGGGCTTCTTGGCGCGGGCCGCCGCTGACCGGAGCATGGCATACATCGCCTGGCATTGCGCGACACCGTGGACGCTCGCGGGGTAGATATCGACGAGCAGGTTGTCGAGGGGACGAAATACCCGGTCCATGAAGACACCGTACTGTCCCGGACTTGAGATGGTGAACAACGAAGTAACGACCAGTTTGGGGAAACGCTGCCTCAGTTCTTTCGCCGCCGCAGAGAAGAGGAGGTCGAGACTCTCGGATTGGTAGTCTGCCAAATTGAGCCGCAGCCTGAATTCTTCCTCGCCGGTTGGCTTCGGCGGATTCAGTACGGGAGACCGCGCCCGCTCCTGTTCCGTTGCCGGAGGGACGGGCATCTCCATGCCGTACTTCTCTCGGAAGATTTTCCTGTCGTAATCGGTGTAGCTGAAGCTGGACCCTTCATCAGCCAGAAAGATACCAAAAGCAGCCGGATGGCGGTCGTAGTCCTTCATGATCTCGACAACCTGCTGCACGGCGGCGCTGATCTTGTCGGGGTGACGCTGAACGTTTGCCCTCCAGTCCGGCGGACCCATGGACGTAATCTGCCGATCCCAGAACAGCACTCCCATCCCTTTCTCGGCGCAGTGATCGAGCAACTCGCGAACGTCGGTGGTCGGCGGACTCAGACGACCGGTGAAGAGGACGTTCGTCTGTTCGGCGAGCAGGTCCGCCTTCGCAAGACTTTCAAGTGTGGTTCCCTGGTACTTGCTCATGCCGCAGCCATAGTAAAGCACAGGGAAGTCCGCACTCACCGGCGGCACGACCGCAATTCGGTCCACGCTCCGAAAGCCGCCGGCAACCTCCGCTTCGACACGGTAAGCCCCGAAGGCCAGGTCGGCCAGGTCGAGGACGCCGTCGCAAGACGGTTTGTCGGCGGCAAGGGCGAGTTGCTGCTGCGCGACCTGCTGCCCATATTCATCGATGAGACGGACGGTTACCTGGAGAGCCTCGCGCTGGTCGGTCAATCGTTCCACGGTGAAGGGCGCTTTCTCCCCCCGAAGCCAGGCGCGTTTGCGATGGAAGTTGAGTCGGATGCCAACCGGGTCCGGAACGAGTGCAGGAGGCATTCGGGAGACCACTGCACGTCCGGATGCCCACGTGACCATTCGAGCCACAAGCTCCGGTGTCTGCGGCCACGCGTGCAGCCTGCACAGGTCGCCTGCCAGGAAGACCACGACACGGCCGCTGCCAAGCTTCCTTGTGACGAGAATCGGCTCTCGGGTCGCAGCAGACGCGGAGCTTGCGGTCATTTCAGCAATGACTTCACTGCCGGGAAGCACCGCCACACGGTGATACGAGGGTGCCAGGGAAGCCAGGTCGATGTCCTTCGCGACGGGATGTTCGGGAAGTACGGTCTGTATCCTCCGCCCCTGTGCCAACCACCCATGGGTCGGGAAGGCGGGTGCCTCCTCAGCGGGCACAGCAAACGGCTCCTTGCCGTCGGGGTGGGTCACTATCACGTATTCTCTCTCCCCGCCCGACTCGCGATACTTTCTTCGCTCGCCTTCGAGAACTGGCTTCTGTACGACGTAGTCCGGGGACTGAAGGATCGAGACAGGCAGGAGCGGAGCGAGGGATTTCCAGTTGGGCAGTTGAGGATCGCTGCCCCCGAAACTCAGCGGCCCGCCCAACAGGACAAGACCTCTTCCGCTTTCCACCCACTTCTGCAGGTCTGCAATGTATGGCTCTAACAGGTTGCCCGGCGCACCGTCGATGACCAGCACATGGTAGGAGTAAAGCCTGGGCAGAAAGGAAAGAAGCGTCGCGTCCTGGGCGCAGTCCACCTCAAACTCCGACCTGTCGGACAGGAAATGGCGAACGCGGTCGCGCCCGCGCAGCGCGCGATAGGTGAGGTCGGTGGCCTCCCCTGACGCCGCGACGGAAAGGACGCGGATTCTCGATCCCTTCTTCTGTTCATCCGCGCGGATGGCGATCTTCTCCGGCAACGGACCTTTTACGAGGGGTGGGGGATTCTTCTTCGCCGCGGCGATCCTGAAATCGGCTGCTTCGGAGACTGGCACAAGTCGGATAGGAATCTCGTATTTGGCTGCCGCTCGTTGCAGCGTCAGATTCGCCCACTTGACTCGCGACTCTCCAATTGGCCAGTTCAGACTGCTGATCTTCCCTGCGGCAACAGAGAGGGTTCTATCCTCCAACTTCCTGTCCCCCGGCTGCGCCGCGCCCGCGACTCGCCACTCCCCGCTTTCGAGACCGAACACGGAGAGCTGAAGCGCGTCTCCTTCGTGTGTGAGATTCCCGACCAGCTCGGGTCGAGCGAAGGAAACACGATTGAGTCCGGTGAAGACAGCCGCGCGGGTTTCTGTCTCCCATCGCTCCGAGGGGTTCAACGTGACCGGGGTATACAACCATTCAACTGTCGTGTTGTGCGACTCCGGCTGCAGCCAGAAGAGTTCCTGGTCCAACTGGTCATAGTTCAGTTCCGTGACCAGACCGTTCCCCTTCTTGGCATCCACGACCGCCATCCAGCCGTCCACGAAGTCGCGGTAGAATTTCATGTTGTCCCGCACGATCACACCTGCTGGACCGGGTGCGAGTGGAAGGTGAACGGCCGGATCAAAGGCCCCGTCAAAGCTGACCACGTGCTGCTGCCGCAAGCCAACCGAAGCGCGCGCCAAACCCACATTGGAGATCGTCTGTCGAGCCTTGAGACTTGCCGAACCGGATTCGAGGATGTACTCTTTCGCGAATCGAAGTCCGCGCAGCGGGCCCGACTTCCCGGTCCACTACGTCTTCACCGACACCTGCTCCGGGCCGCGCTGAAGAATCTCGTACTCGTAAGCGGACGTCAGCATGGCGGCGGTAAAATCTTTGGCGGGGGACATGTCCGCAAACAGGCCGCCCACCTTGTCGGAGTAACACGCGAGGTTGACGCCAGCCGACTTGAGCACAAGCTCCTTCACACGAGCTCCGTTCGCCGGGCTTACGCGGGCCTTCAGCAACCCGTTTTCGAGCACGATATCATCAATGCCATAGGTCGCGCCTGACTGCTCCAGGCGAATCGTTGCGCCTTGCGCGATCGCCACCCGATGCACGGGTTGGAAGTCCTCGCCCGACAACGCACGCACAGCCTCCGGTGCGAGGGCCTTCCACAGCGCAAGACCTCCTTTGGGTTCCATCGCCTGCGGCTCCCACATCACCGCGCGCAAAGCCGTCTTCCCCTTGGGTAGTTTGATGCGAACGGGTACGGAGTAGCCGCTAAGTTCGACCGCTGCCTCCTCCACCTGTTCACCGGGAAACGCCAGCGCGATGGGGCCACCCATTTGCAGATGCGCGTCCCAGAGGCAGAGCCACTGCTCCTGGGGCAACCGCAGACTCACATTGACAGCAGCCCCGTCGGTTGTATTGGGTCCCTCGACCGTCCGCTCCGAGGTCGTCAGCATCCGCCGACTCGGCTGATCCTTCTGGGGGAAGTAGTAGGGGTAAGTGTTGAAGTTGAACTGCACGACCTCAACAGGTGTCGGATTGCCCTGGACTTCAAACTGCACCAAGAGGGCATCCACACTCTCCTGCAGAACGAAGGTGGCAATCAACCGCATGCCTTCCGCATTCTTCCAGGTCAGCACGACGCCTCCTCGGTTGCCGCTGGTGAAGGTTTCGATGGCGGCTTGGGTGTCCGGCAGGAACGGACGACCGTTCACCAGAACAGTTAGAAATCCACCTCCCTTTCGGTAAAACCCGGCGGAACTGGGACCGATTCCGAGACCCATTCCCGATGATTGAGGATCCGGTCTGCGATATCTGCCCTGGGCATCCAGCGCATAGTTCGACCAGATCGTGTTGCTGTACCGTCCATTGGACAGCTCGACGTTCTCGCCGACAAACCGGACCTGCTGCGCATCCGGTTTGGATTCCTGTCGCTCGATTTTGCCGACGATGACTTGGCCAAAGGCGGAACTGGCGACCCACGCCAGCAATGAGAGTTGGGCAAAGATGTGGGTTCCGGGTTTCATTAGCTCTCATTCCCCCTGAACTGCTCAAGCGCATTTCCTGACCGGCAGGATGCGTTGATACACAGACATTCGTTGGGTTGCCGGTTATTCACCAATCAGGCTGCGGAGGCGAGGAAGCCGCCGATCACTGCGAGCATTGGCTTGAGGGACTTTGTGGTGGGATCCACGTCCAGACCAAAGGCCTCGAGAGCAGTGGCCCCCAACAGGAAGAGCGAATCCTTCGGGGCGAAGATGACCTGGCATGTCAGTTGCTCTTCCTGGCCTACCACTTCGAAGAGGGCTTCTCCCAGCAATCGTCGTTCACGACGGCCGTCCGCAAGGATGAGTTCACGCGGCCGCAAAGGCTCAATCCCGATGCTCTCCAGCCTGTCCTCGGGCACGAAGGAATAAAGGGCTCCCGTGTCCACCCAGAACTTTTCGCTGAACGCGCGGCTCCTGTCATTAGGATTCGTCAGGGTAACGTCAACCTTGAACATGCCCATCCTGTCCACCTCCCTTTGTGTTGAGCCGATTATAGCACAGAGCAGAAAGCACTCTTCAGTTGTCGAGACGGCTCTCGCACATGCTGCCTGGGCCGAGGCGATAACGCCTACGCACCGGGAGCCTCGTATTCCGTGCACAGCAAGTGCATCGGCGGCGCGTCTTCCTCGATGTCCGGAAATCGTCCGAGTGCCTTGAGAAAGACGTTGTCCGTGGCGTCGTCGTTGACCTTCGAGACCTCGCCCACGATCGATGTGCCGGTTCCCTTCTCGGCCCAGAACTCGTGCCACAGGTAAGGGGTGAGCGTGATCGACTCGCCCGGCGTCAGCACCAGCTGGGTCCCCGCGGGGACGCGATGGCGCACGCCATCAAGGGAAACCTCCACCTCAGTGCCTGCAAGTTGGTCGTCGGGGGTCCGGTTGTATACCTCACACACCAGGTTTCCGCCGCACCGGCAGATGATGTCCTCCTGCTTGAAGACGTGATAGTGCATGGGAGTGTGCTGGTCTTTCCGGACGATGAGGATCTTCTCACAGTACGTCTTGTCAGTATATGGTTCGAGAGTGCGATGCCCGTTCCGCACCGTGAACACCACCAGTCCCGTTCGATCAAAGTCGCCGGCGCCAAAATCGGTGATGTCCCATCCCAGACCGCATTCGCGGATTTCATCGCACTCGCTGCCTTTCTGTTTCCAGTCCTCCGGACTCCAGTAGGCAAACGGGGGCAGCTTCATGTAGTGTTTGTGGAGCAGCTCCTTCGCGTCCTCAATCAGGGCATTGATTTCACTTCTTTTCATTGCATCCTCCTCGATCTGTCAGATGTGTCCAATTTGTCCGATGATTCACTCCTGTCGTGCTGTATGGCTCAACCCTTGCCAATGATGTCGCGCGTCGCCGCGGCGATGCGGTCGGGATCGGGCCGGTAAGCATTTTCCAGCACCGGCGTGAACGGAACCGGAACATCCGGCGATGCGACGCGAGCAATCTTGACGCCGGGGAACCGCTCGGCAAGTCCCGCGGCGATCTCCGCACCCACACCGCCGGTCTTTGGCCCTTCCTCCACGATCACCACGCGCCCCGTTTTCTCCACCGATGCGCCAATCGTCTCGTAGTCGATGGGCGACAGGCTTCGGACGTCGATCACCTCTGCATCAATGCCTTCGGCAGCCAGCGTCTCGGCGGCCTGCAGCGCGAAGTGCAGCATCAAGAGCCATCCGAGGATCGTCACGTGCTCACCCTCACGTCGAACGGCGGCCTTGTCGAGTGGCACGATGTAGTCTCCTTCAGGGACTTCGCTGGTAGCGTCCACCGCGCCCGATTCGGCGCGGGCGCCCTTCGATCCGTACAGCAGCTTGTGCTCAAAGATCATCACCGGGTTGCTATCCCGCACGGCCGCCCGCAGAAGACCCTTCGCGTCATAGGAGTTCGAAGGGGCGACGACTTTCAGACCAGGCACACCGGCGAAAAAGCGCTCCATACTCTGGGCGTGCTGCGCGCCGCGACCGGTCGCTCCCACCGGCGCACGCATGACCAGCGGCACCGTCGCCTTGCCGCCAGACATGTAGCACATTTTGGCGGCGTTGTTGATGATCTGGTCGCTGGCGAGGTACAGGAAATCCCCGTACTGCACATCCGCAATGGGACGCAGCCCCATCAGCGCCGCGCCGATAGCGATGCCAGCAAAACCCAGCTCCGCGATCGGGGTGTTGATAAGGCGATCGGGGAACTTCTTCTCCAGACCCAGTGTCACGGTGAACGCGCCACCCCAGCCTCCCGGAATCCCGATATCTTCGCCAATTAGAAAGACGCGCTCATCGCGCTCTATTTCCTCGGCGAGTGCCTCGCGTAAGGCCTCGGCAATCCCCATCCGCTTCACGCTTGTGGTAGCGACATTGGTTGCTATGGACGGACTGAAGTCCTCACTACAGGCCGCAAACACATCAGTAGAAACATCTGCTGCGGTCGGTTGCGGCGCGTGCTTCGCCTGCTCAACCGCTTCGTTGATTGTCTGCTGGCACTGCTGTCGAATCTCCTTGCGCGTCGCGTCGTCCAACTCCAATGTATCGGCGAGTCGCTGGATCGGGTCGCGGGCGAACCATTCTTCCCGTTCTGATTTCGGCTGGTAATGGCATGGATCGCGGCGCGAGTGTCCCGTGCGGCGATAGGTCAACAACTCCAACAGCACCGGACCGTTGCCTGAGCGGCATTCCTCGACCGCGCGGCGCGCCGCTTCGTGAACTGCCAACACGTCGTTGCCGTCGACCGTTTCTCCGCGGAAACCATAGGACGCGGCGCGGTCGGAGATTTTCGTATTCCTCATCACGAGGTCCACACGTGTCGAAGCGCCATAGAGGTTGTTCTCGCAGACAAAGATCACCGGCAGGTTCCAGATAGCCGCCATGTTGAGGCCTTCGTGGAACGCTCCCTCTGCCACCGCACCATCGCCGAAAAAGCAGGCGACCACTTGCGGCGTCTTCTGTCTCTGGAAGGCCAGCGCCATCCCGGCCGCCAGCGGGATTCCACCGCCGACGATGGCAATCCCCGGCACCATCCCTTTGCTCATGTTGCCAACGTGCATGGATCCGCCCTTGCCTTTGCAGCATCCCGTTTGCGCCCCAAAAAGTTCGTCCAGCAGTTCCCGCGGTGTCAGTCCTTTCGCCAGAGCGTGTCCGTGGCCCCGAAAGGTCGATGTGATCCAGTCATCCGGCTGCAGAGCCGCGCACACTCCCACAGCGGTAGCTTCCTGCCCCTGGGACTGGTGAATGGTGCCTGGCATCGTGCCTTCGAGAAACAGGAATTTCACCGTTTCCTCGAATTCGAGAATCAGCATCATCCGCTTGTAGAGACTTAACCTGAACTCACGATCACACTCCGCCAAATCAACTCACCTCGATCGTTGCGATGACGTGTCCCACGGGGACACTCTCTCCTGACTCAACGTGTATGGACTTCAGCGTGCCGTCCGCAATGCACTCCACTTCCATCACGGCTTTGTCGGTTTCGACTTCCAGCAGAACCTGTCCCCTTTCCACCGGTTGCCCAACCTCCACCATCCACTGAGTGATGAGGATCTCCTCACCCTCATTGGTAGCGAGGTCCGGCATTTTCATCTGCAATTCCAATACGACTAACCTCCGCGGCGGCGAACCCGACATCTCAAATCGCAAATCTTCGGTGGGATAGAGTTCCAGCTCTGTGATCCAACGACACGACAAAGCTGGAGCTTTATCCTACTCCGGAACCGGGTGTCCCGCTTTCCCGCAACACCCCAGCGTCCCGATCCGCTCCAACACGGCGTCCCGCACGGCGAGACGTACCGCCACCATCACGTCTGCCGCTCCCCCCATCCCGAGGAGGGCGTGCGGATTGATCTCGTCAGAAGACACAGCCTCGCGAACTGCTCGCAGGTAACGCTGCTTCAGATACGTGCCATAGTTCACCTTCGCCACGCCCAGCGCAAGGGACTCCCGCAACGAGTCTGCCGCAATGCCCGTACCGCCGTGCAAAGTGAACGGAACGGAGACCCTCTCCCGAATCGCCGCAAGGTGATCGAGGTCGAGTGGCTGTTCCCCCTGAACCTGGATGTGAACGTTTCCCGCGCTCACCGCGAGCAAGTCCACTCCGGTTGCGGCGACGAAGGCCGCGGCCTGATCGGGATCGGTGAGCGAACCGCCCGCCCCGCCGCAGGCCACGCCGCAGGGCAATTCACCCACTTCTGCTTCGACGCTAACACCGCGCGCGTGAGCGACTTCTGTCAGCGTTCGCACTCGCCGCACGCAATCATCGAGAGAAGCGGATGGGTCGGAGGGAACCACCAGATTGAAGCCGAGACCGATGGCAGCCTCTACCCAATCGTCGCGGGCACACTCGTTGAACACCAACCCGCACGGCACCGACGCGGATACAGCCGCGGCAACTCCCGCAGCCGCGTAGAGCTCGAGACGCTCACGACAGAGCCTGTCCGGACCACTGAGGAAATCGCCATTGAAGCCGATGAAGACGGGCGACCGCGTCTCCTCCGCTGCGTCCAGCACACCTTGGAGCGATTCAAGATTCCAGCTCTCGAAGTACCCGACAGCATAGCCGCCACTTCGCGCTCTCTGCATCAAAGACTGGACAGACTCCAGCGGCACGGTTCACTCCTCACAACCGAGAATGAGCGAATTGTAGCGGGGAATTGAGACGGGGTCAATGGTGCGCTTGGTAGTCTTCTGGAACGCGAAGGGTGACACTCGCCTGCGGGGTGCCGTTGTGCGCCACTCCTCAGGAGTCTCGCCGGGTTGGGTTGGGCGGGAAGACGATATGACCTATGGATCGCCTCTGATCGACAGAGGGAACCTCTCCGCCACCTGCTAACCGCCATCTGTCACTTGCCACTCCCCGATGCGTCGGGGCAGGCTGTCACTTCACTGTTACCTTCACCGTCTGGCTATTATTCGCGGTGTTGGTTTCACCAGGGACGGTGGAAACGGCGCCGGTGATGAGGTAGTCACCTGTCTTCTGCCGTCGCGGGACCTTGATTCTGATCGTTCCCGAGGTCTGCTGCCCAGTCCCCAGCGATGCAATGGGCTTCGGCTGACCGACGGGTTGACCGTTGTACGTCAGTCGGAAGGTCAGGTTCGTCTCCGTCACGGTTTCATTGTTCTTCACCGTGTAGGAGAAGGTCACCCTCTGCCCGCGGCTCACCGTGGTGGGTGACGCGGAGAAGGCGGTAAGGGCGACGTCGTGAGTCGGCGATGGTGAGCCATCGTCATCTGCGATCGTTGCAGTATGCACGGTGGTTGCGCCCTTGGTCGCGTTCGTCGGGTCTCCCATGGTGACGATGACGGTCTCGTCTGTCTCATCCACCGTGTCTTCCTTGATCGTGATCGTGATTGTCCCCGTCGTCCTACCCGCGGGAATCGTGATCGGACTTGCCGTGATGGTGTAGTCAACGTTCTCCGTCGCTGTGCCACTGATCGAGTATGGAACCGTCACGTTTTGTGCGGAAACCGCGGACAACTGCGCCGTGATGGTCAGGTCCCCGCTTTCCACCGGGCTGCTCTGGCTGGCAAGGGTGAACTGCACGGTCGGCGGCGGCGGGGGGTTCACGGTGAATCCATTGAGCAGATACCCGTCCTGCTCATCAGGATTAACCACTGCCACGTTCCACAATCCCGTTGCCTTTCCCTGGAGGTCGAACTTGCACGTAATCTTCGTCGACAAGATCACCTTCACCTCGGTGGCGTTGATATCGCTCTGTCCCTCCTTCTTCAGCTTCACCGCCGCGCCGGGCTGGAATCCGCCTCCCGACAGGTTTGTGATATCCACCGCCTGGTTGTTTGCACCTTCATTCGGTGTAATGCTCGCGATTGTCGGAGGGGATGCTCCGGTAACCTCCCCGATCGCTTTCACTGAATCGCGGACGGCGCTGTCCGAGCTATCCAGAAAGGCGTTCACGGTCACGCTCTTCGTGCTGCCGTTACTGAGCCGCGCACTGGGAGTCATCTCCACAGTGATAGTCTCCGCCTCCCTGGGAGACAACGTCTTCGTCGGATAACCGCCTGACTGCGTGATTGAGGAAGTAACGTCCGTAGTTCCAGACTTGTACACTACGGTCCAGCCGGTTTCGGTTGTCACCTGCAACTTCAGGACAAAACCACGATCGGTGTTCCCGTCGTTTTCGACCTTCACGCTGAAAGCCACCGTCTTGTTCCGCTGTACCTTCCGCTGCAGAATCTGCCCGCCTGTGGGTGTAGGCTGGTAGGTATCGTTAATCTGATACTCCGCATCCGGCGCCCCGGATTCCTTGATGAGAGCGTCGGGCTGAGCCACCACCTTTGCCGTGGTTGTCATCATCACCGCGTCACGCACCCTTGTGTCCGAGCTGTCGAGGAACGCCTTGATGGTGACGCTCTTGGAGGTACTTCCGATCACGCTCGAATCCGGTGTCATATCCACGGTCACAACCTGGCTGCCTCCCGGGGCGAGGCTGCCGGTCGTGTAGCCCGACGCGCTCACCATCTGGGTCATTATGTCCGTCGTGCCGCTCTTGTAGACAACGGTCCATCCCGCCTCGGATGACGCTTCCGTCTTTAGAACGAACGCGCGTGCGACCGTCGCATCGTTTTCCACCTTGACCGAGAAAGACGCGCTCGCCTTGGGTGGGGCTTCGTCTTTCTCGGTCTGATCTCCCGAAGGCGAAGTCTGATAGACGTTGTTGATCTGATACGCCGTGTCCGTCTCCGCAGTCTTCTTGATAAGGAGGTCGGGAGTAACCCGCATTCCCGCGAAGTTGACTCCGGTAATGTCCGGTTCGAGGGTCACGTTCTGGTCGGTGAACGTGTATTCTGCCTTGCTGGCCTTCACCTGGTACGTGCCGGAGACGAGACCACCGATCGTGTATTTCCCGTCCGCAATGGTGGTGACGGACTTGCCACCCGCTTCAACCTTCACGCCGGAAGCGTCGGCGGTGTCGTTAAGAGTCACCGCGCCGGAGATGGAGTAGGTATTGCGGGTGCCTGTGAAATTGGCGCCTGTCTGACCTACGGGTCCCACCGTTACGTTCATCGTCGCAGGGGCAAACGTGTATTCCGCCTTGGTCGCCTTCACCGTGTACGTGCCGGGAATCAGACCGGTGATCGTGTACTTCCCGTCCGCAAGCGTTGTGGCCGACTTGCCCCCTGCTTCCACCTTCACGCCGGAAGCATCGGCGGTGTCGTTGAGAGTCACCGTGCCGGAGATGGAGTAGGTCTTCCGCGTTCCTGTGAAGTTAACTTCGGTCTTATCCGGGCCGAGCGTCACGTTCTGGTCGGTGAAGGTGTATTCCGCCTTGCTGGCCTTCACCGGGTACGTGCCGGAGACGAGACCTCCAATCGTATACTTCCCGTCCGCGAGTGTCGTCACCGACTTGCCGCCTGCTTCCACCTTCACACCGGAAGCATCGGTGGTGTCGTTGAGGGTGACGATACCGGAGATGGAATAGACACCAACCGTTGCCGTCGCCATCACCGCGTCTTTGACCTGCGTGTCTGCGGCATTCCCAACCGCAGCGATGGTCACGCTCTTGCTGTTTCCCCCTGCGACGGTAGTGGCGGGTGTCATCTGGACAACGATCACCACGCTCTCCCCGATATTGATCGTCGGGGTCGTGTACCCGGCTCGCATCTTGTCGGTGATGTCTTCCTGCGAAGGCAGGAGTTTGTACGTGATGGTCCAACCCGCCCCATCGCTCTCCGTGGCTTTCAGGAAATACGTTTGCGCCGCGTCGCCATCGTTCTGCACCTTCACATGGAAAGCTGCGGCCTTGTTCGCATCGGTGGTCTGAGTCTCAATCTGGTCTCCGGAAGGACTCGTCTGGTACACATCGTTGATCGCAAAGGCAGTGTCTGCCTCGGAGTCCTTCTTGATCAGCAGGTCGGGGCGAGGCGTGCCAATCTTCACCTTACCATTCAACCATCGCAGTGGCAGCGTATCGCCATTCCGGGCAACCGCTTTGGTGATCCGCGCAAAGGTGAGATCCATCGTGCTGCCGGGAGTGGCGGACGCGCTCACCTGCATCTGCACCACGGCCAGGGGCTTGGTGGGATCGGGTGATACGGTCTTCGATGTCATCCCCGGATACGCAATCAGCCGCAACTGATTCCCATTGACCACGTTCGCTTCCACAATCCAGTCCGCATCGGAGGCGATGAGCGATCCTTTGGCGATGCTCACAAACGACAGCACACTCGACTGGAATCCGATGAACGCCTGCGCGCCGGCAAAGGGGGACTGTCCCTTGAGATAGATGGGGATCGACACCGTGGCCCCCGGAGTGGCCGTCAGGTCTGAGGGGATGGATATCTCAGACTGATACGAGGCGGGCAGTCCATCCGGCGTAATCAACCCGCTCCAGATTGTGCCATCGTCCGAGTGCCCAATTGCCAACTGGCCCAATGCACCCGCGAAACCACCCGCGCCACCGCCCGGCAGCGCCACCACGCCACCCGCCGTCGCCGCGCCGGCAGGCATCTCGGCGTTGGCACGCCCTGTAAGAGCTGTGACCGCCAGAACCGTCAGGCTCAACAGAACAGAGTATCGTCTCATCTTACTACCTCCATTTGACTCACTCCCGCATTCACGCACTCATAATTCCCGTGGTTAGTTGTTGAACGCCATATCTTCTACGTGGTATCATTGACATCGATAGTGGAACTGAGGCGAGAACCGATGGCAACTCTCACAAAACCAATCACCGTTTATCCAGCCGTGCGCATCCTCGATGATGACCGTATCACCATCGATCCCGAGGTATGCCACGGCAAGCCATGTATCCGCGGCACCAGGGTGTTGGTTTATGTCATTCTGGACGCTTTGGCCGCAGGGCATACACCCGCCGAGATAGCGGCGGACTATCCGCCCGTCACCGTTGCCGACGTTGATGCTGCCCTCCGCTTCGCAGCAGCATTGACGGAGAGGATTGGCGGGAATGGACACTGACAGCGACCCATCTTCCATCCTCTTGCTTGACGCCAATATCCCCGTCGCTGCCGCAGACGCCTTACGAACAGCGGGACACACCGTCCACGACATCAGAGAAGAAGCGGCGCCTGGCATTCCCGATGAAGACATCGCAACCACCGCGAGAGAGCTGCAAGCAATGATTGTCACTCGCGACTTCGACTTTGCCGACATCCTGGCCTATCCGCCGGGCAGCAACCCCGGCATCATTGTTCTCAAGGTGCAAAACCTGAAGCGGGATGCCATCATCTCGCTCATCCTGTCTTTCCTGCGCTCCATACCTATTCAGAACCTGCGTCACGCCACCACCATTGTTGAATTCGGTCGTTGTCGCATCCGCCGCGCCACAGGCGAGACGGAGGAACGAACCTTCCCCATCCCCTGACACCCTCCCCCAATCTCGGATGTGGGAACTCGGATGTTTGGTGTGGGATGTCAAATCCCATCCGCCACGCACCCCATTACCCTCCCGACGTCTCGTCGGGATCTCCGCTTCGCTCCGACATTACCCAATTACCCTCATTCATTACCCAGTTATTTCTGCCCCACCAGCACCTCGATTACGCCTGTACCCGAGTTCAGCGGTTGCAGCGCCTTGCCAAGCACCGCGCCCAGCATCTTCCACCTGTTTCCACCCAATCGCCATCCGCCATATCTGTAGATGAAGGTTCGGCCGGTTGGTCTTTAGGTGGAGCCCGTCATAAAAACCGAGACCGTTTCCGTTGATGACGACAGATCCAGTAGCGTCGTAATGACCATTCATTGCGATAGCGAAAGAAATGCCATTGAAGGGCTTGGGATAAGGGATGACGCAAGCGCCTGTGGCGTCTGTGTCCCCTATCCAAACCCCCGACTGAATGAAACTCCGGGGGTCTCTCCCGGCCAATGCAAAGGGCGCCTTGTCCTGGGTCACCGCTCCGTCCTGGATCGAGCTCGTGCTGACTCCGTTCGCGGCGACGGATTTCGCCATCGGCACACTGGCAATCTGGTGCTTCGTCTCCTTCCCCGCGTAGGTCACGCCCATCTCATACTGCTTTGCCGGATCGAGGTTGAGGGCACCGACGCCGAGGAAGGCGGAGAAGACGCCGCCGAGTGTCGCCACGGAGGAGGTCTGCGTAAAGACCGGGGTGCCGTTCTCATAGATCTTGAACGTCACGCTCTGCGTCCCATTCGCCACCGGCGCG
>Ga0210056_1000548_pt1 | contig 31531 bp, 29 predicted proteins | sample CryGeyCG2014_080_2_FD_183965 | JGI IMG/M metagenome (GOLD analysis project Ga0210056, IMG submission 183965) | Groundwater microbial communities from aquifer - Crystal Geyser CG07_land_8/20/14_0.80 (SPAdes) (version 2) | ecosystem: Environmental > Aquatic > Deep subsurface > Groundwater | place...
TTTCCCTACAGATGACTGTCAAAGTGTAACAGTACTCTGTAAAGAAGGAATGATAGCCGATGCCCTGGCGACAGCTGTGTTTGTTCTCGGCCTTGAGAAGGGATATGCCCTCTGTCAAAAACTTGATGGCGTCGAATGTCTCATCGTAGACAAAGAGGGAAAGACTATCATTTCACCCGGTCTGAAAGACCGGATCTCATTTGGTCCTTGATGGTTATACAATTTCAATTCTGGATTTCCATCATTAATGATTATAGGTTAATGAAGAAAGGAGCACAGAGATGAATCAATCGCGAAATGTCGCTATCCTTATTTTTGATGAAGTGGAGGTGCTCGATTTTTGTGGTCCCTTTGAGGTCTTCTCAGTGACAGGTAGGCAGGACAATTTAAATCCCTTTAACGTTTATACGGTTGCAGAGAAAGGGCAACCCATCTCAGCTCGAAATCATTTGAGTGTTAATCCAAGCTATACCATTCAGGATTGTCCTCAGCCAGATATTCTGCTCGTCCCGGGAGGATTAGGCACTCGTAGAGAAATTCACAACCCTATCTTGATTGATTGGATAAGAAGCTCTTCACAAAAGGCAGAGTTAATTCTTTCGGTATGCACCGGAGCTCTGCTCCTGGCGAAAGCTGGCTTGCTGGAAGGCCTGGCAGCCACCACTCACCACGGGGCAATAGAACTTCTGAAGAAAGTGGCGCCTCACACAACGATTCAAGCAAACAAACGGATTATAGACAACGGAAGAATCATTGTATCGGCCGGCATATCTGCGGGAATTGATATGTCTTTGTATGTGGTCGCCAAGCTCCTGGGTAAAGAACGGGCACTCGAAACAGCTCAATATATGGAATATGACTGGAACGTCGATCCAGGAAGAATATTATCGACTGAGCGCTCATAAATCATTTTAGGACGTGCCCAAGAGACACAGTTAAGTTTGTTAAGTAAGGACGGTTTACAAGTGGCACTGGACTTCGCAGGATAATTTAAAATACTTAAGGACGTCCTCAAGGTCATTGCCCCCGACCAAACCTCCGCCTGAAAACTTCTTCCTGAAATCTTCCGCAAGTCATTTTGTCCCTACATTGCAGATTTCAACCAATAATAAATAAATTAGGTCTGTTGACGTTCCAAATCAAGTATCTAAATTTCTTGACACCTATAACGTATCAGGTTACAATTTTACTGTATGATACAGAATTTTCGGCACAAAGGCCTAAAGCAGCTCTTTGAATCAGGCATCTCAGCAGGTGTCAATCCACAACATGTACCACGGCTCCGGGGAATCCTCGCTCTTCTCGAGACGGCTGAAACCATTGATGATATGGATTTGGCCGGCTTAAATTTGCATGAACTTAAAGGTGAGCGTAAAGGGACGTGTTCAGTGAAAGTCAGTGGGAACTGGCGTGTTAGCTTCAAGATTAAACAAGGGGATGTCATCGACGTAAATTATGAAGATTATCATTAAAGGAGAATTCTATGCGCATGCACAATCCACCGCATCCCGGGGAAATTATAAGAGAGTTTTGTATTGCACCCCTGAATTTAAGTGTAACGGAGGCAGCCGATGCACTGGGGGTTACACGAAAAACTCTTTCCACCCTTCTGAACGGCAGGTCCGGGATCAGTCCTGAAATGGCTCTTAGATTGTCAAAGGTTTTTGGCCGGACACCAGAGGGGTGGCTTCGCCTTCAACTACAATTTGATTTATGGAAAACACAACAATCAGTTGATATTAGAAAGTTAAAGCGTGTAGAGGCAAATGTTTGAGTCTTAAATAGAGACAGATAACTTTTCATTCCCTCTGATCAGCGTTCAGAAACTTTTCACACTGGCAGGTGAATTTACTCGTTATCGCTCACTTTCATCCGTAATCTTCGATTCCTGCATATGGCCCCCAGTACTGACTTGTAGGTGAACACAGACTCAAAGAGCTGGATATCGGGCAAGCTTGGGTAGAGGTCTCGCTAAAAATAATTGTAATTGGTCATGGCCGGTTGGCCTCCCAAACATGTTTGCAGAAACTCCTGCTTTCGCCGGAGCGGCTTCGCGCAGGCAGGCCAGTAGTTCGGCGTGCTGGCACGAACCATGAAAAGTCTTAATCCCCCCTCGCCCCCCTTTAGCAAAGGGGGGCGAGGGGGGATTTGAAAGTTATCTTCTAACTAAAAAATGCGGCGGCAATCAACCCCAAAAATCATATCTTTTTGGGTGGTAAGTTCTCTTGTCCTTCGACTTTCAGGTCAGGGACGATCATCATCGTGGCTGTTCCATGGGCTAAGAGATTTCCTTTAGCATTATAAATCGTGGCGTCTCCTAAAGCCAAAGTTTTCCCTATCTTGATGCACCGGCCTTTGGCCACCAGCTTCCCTTTCTGGACCGGAGCAAGAAAATTCACCTTTATCTCAACAGTCGTGAGTCCCATTCCATCCTTCACTTGAGGGAAGACGGCCCAAAAAGTGGCTGCGTCCATGACTGAGGCCATAACCCCTCCATGGACAAAACCAAAAGGCTGGAGATGTTTCTCCTCCAGTTCAACCTCCAAAACGGCCGTTCCCCATTCGAGGTCTTTGATCTTCATCGAGAGAAGCGAAAAATAGGGGGATTGATTGACAAGCCTTGATATGGTCTCTTTGTATTTTGGATTTAACCGCGATTCAGACATCAATATCTCTCCTTTTGACAATGGGATATAAGAAAATATTTTATGATCTTCATGACTCAAACTGCCCGCAGGGCATCTACAATAATCATGCGCGATGCTCGTATCGCCGGAAGCACGCCACCCACCAAACCCATCACCAGTGCGAATACCATGCCCATAGTAATAATATTGAAGTTCAGAGAGAAGCTGAAGGCGAGTTCTGAAAAAGTCTGGAAGTTCATTGTGGATATGGTGATGAGCTGCATGAAGGAAGCGAAGAAGAGCCCAACGAGTCCACCTAAAAAGCCGAGGAACAACGATTCCAGAAGAAATGCAATCAGGATATCTCTCCTTTTAAATCCGAGTGCGCGAAGGGTTCCGATCTCGGCTGTCCGGTTGGCCACAGCAGAGTACATAGTAATCATCGCACCGATAATTGCCCCGATAGAAAAAATAATGGTGAGAGAAATACCTAAAATTCTCAGAAACTTTGCCATGATCTCGGATTGGTCCGCATAATACCTCGTCTCCCGCTTTGCTTCTACGGTCAGGCGGGGGTCGCTTTCAATGCGTGATTTAACATTCTGGAACTCTGAAGAATCCTGTAACTTAAAAATAACCGAGGAATAACCATTCCTCCGAAAGGCCTGCATGAACTGGTCCGCATCTCCCCAGATCTCGGAGTTGAAACCAGTGTTTCCGGCATCAAAGACTCCCACAATCCTCCAGTCACGCATTCCGCAGCAGAGTGTTTCATCCACCCCTATATCCTTGAACTTCTGAACAATGCTCATCCCAGCGATGACTTCTGTTGAGCCCATTCTTGGAAGGCGCCCTTCCACCAGTCTCACCTGTGACCTCAAGAGAAGAGAGTTTTCATCTATGCCACGGAGAACCACATTGGAGGGCTTGTCGCTCCCCTTCTTGGTCAGGGCAATCAGCACCACAACCTCCTTGGACAGAAGCTTCTGGCCTCTTGGACCCATGGCAATCTCAGGAAATGTTTCCAAAATGGAAGCTTGCTGCCTGGTCACCCCACTCACCACTTCGGAACTCGAACCTTTGCGAAGGAATACCAGGTTGTCGTAAGAGCCTGTCTCGACCAGGGTCTTCTGGAGCCCTCCGGCAAGCATCAAAATGGAGGCAAAGACAAAAACCACTAAGGCCATACCCGAAACGGTCAGAATAGTCGTCAGCCTTCGTGTCCAGAGATTACGGAAGTTGTAGGCTATCGGGATCGCCATCAGCCGATCCTCCTGAGGCCGTCTGCGATACGAATTTTAATAGCCCGCCGGGTTGGGATGATCGCCGAAACAAAGGCAATGGTCAATGCGGCCACCAGGTTTAATAAAAGGGTTTCTCTCCCAATATTAAACACGGGGAAGTAAGTTCCCAACTCATGGCTCAGGATTTTTGTCGCAGGAAAGGTCAACACGACACCCAGCAGACAACCCATGATCGTGATCACCAGAGACTCTCCAAAGATCAGTGCAGTAATATGTCCCCCTCCAAATCCGAGGGTCTTTAAGATAGCATACTCTCCAATTCTCTCCCGAGTGGTCATCGCCATGGTGTTTGCGACCACGGCCATGATGATGAAAATGACCACGAAGGAGACGATCTGGATGGCCGTCACGATGGCTCCACTCATGGCAATAAAACCTTGCTGGAAGGCTTTTTCAGTTTCCGTCAGGGTTTCTGCCAGAGAATTTTTAAAGATTTGATCTATGGCAACGGCCACATCGCCTGCCAGCTCTGGGCGGGCCACACCAATGATATAGTAACCCACCTGATCAGCCCAGCCTGAGAGAGACTTTTTCACGATTTCATTGAGGTAATCCCAGTGAAAGAAAAACTGACTTTCATCCGTATCCTTGTCTCTCCCCAGATAGATGGCTCGAACCACAAAATCCCAGTTTCCCAGGAAGATGGTTCCTTTGAGGGTAATGATGTCGCCAATCTTCCATCCGAACTTGGCTGCAAGTTTTTTTCCAATGACACAACCCTTCTGATCTTTGAGAAACGCCTCTTTGCCATCTGGAGGGATGATAAATTCAGGATAGAGTTCAAGAAAGCTCCTGGGTTCCACGGCAAAGTTGGCAAAGAAATTTTTCTCGTCACCGTAAACACCACCAAACCAGGTTCCGTAAGAAACGGTCTTCACGCCGTTGACCTGCTGGATCTTATTTTTGTAAAAATGAGGAAGCGGGAAAACGATGGATACCGAATTCCTGGTGACGAGGCGTGTGGCAGAAGAAGCCTCCACGCCTGCATACCAGGCGCTGATCAGGGTGCGAAGGAGACCAAAGGCCAAGATTGCGATGGTAATCCCCAGGATGGTGAGACTGGTGCGGAGTTTATTTCGAAAAGCACTCCTAAAGAGGACTTTGAGAATGAGCATTGTTTAAAAAACCTTTTTCCAGATGTCTGAGCACCTGAGCCCTCTTGGCTGCCCGTGGGTCATGAGTCACCATGATGATGGTCTTTTTCAGTTCAGCATTGAGGCGCTCCATCAGGTCCAGAACTTCCTCAGCCGAAACCCGATCCAGGTCGCCTGTGGGTTCGTCTGCGACCAAAATGGTCGGATCGGTGACAATGGCGCGAGCAATGGCCACCCGTTGCTGTTCACCACCTGAAAGCTCTTTGGGGTAATGATCCAAACGATGGGAAAGGTTGACCAGCCTGAGGGCCATGTCCACATGCTCCCTGCGCTCTTTTTTTGAAAGTCCTGTCAAATTTAGAGGAAGCTCCACATTCTCAAAGGCGTTGAGAACCGGGATGAGGTTGTAGAATTGAAAGATGAAACCCACATTCGTGGCACGCCACTGGGCAAGCTCTGTTTCAGAAAGCAAAGTAATATCAACGCCCCCGACCTTGATCGTGCCGCTGTCCGCCCTGTCAATACCAGCGATCAGATTGAGAAGCGTGCTTTTCCCCGAACCGGATGGGCCCATGAGGACCAGGAATTCGACCTCGTTGATGTCAAAAGTGATATCGTGCAACACGGGGACGACTTGAGTCCCCCGGTGATAGGACTTGCTCAAATTTCTTATTTCAACAATGGGTGTTTTCCCTTCCATCCTCACTTTTCAGCGACCTTGATCCTGGACCCGTTTTTCAATCTCTTCGGCGGCTTCGCCACCACCCTATCTCCTGCTTTGGCTCCTCCCAATACTTCGATCATCTCACCCAATTGCTCTCCCGTGGTGATGGCTGTCTCCACGGCTCTGTCCCCTTGGACAAGAAAAATAGTTTTTTGGTCCCCGTGGTTGACAATAGCCGACCGAATCACCGCTGTCCTCGGTTTCTCCTCCTCTCGCTTCAATGGCCGTGAAAGAAAGGCAACCTTTGCCCTCATCTCAGGTAGGATACGGGGATCTTTTTCGAAAAAGCGAACCTTCACCATAATGGTGGCTTTGGCCCGGTCCGCTGTTGGAACGATCGCATGGACTTCTCCACGGAAACGTGAATCTGGGATGGCATCAAGTTGGATTTCGCAGGGCTGTCCAACCTTCACGAGTCCTAAATTGGTTTCTGAAACATCTGTTTCAACTTGCAAGGAATTTAAGTCAGCAATGGTGACGACAGCAGCCTTTGCATTGGCAGCCGCTCCAAGAGGTGTTACGATATCCCCGATATCAGCGTTCTTTGTCAAGACGACCGCATTGAAAGGAGCCCTGATCAGAGAGTATTCCAGAGCGACATTGGCTCCCTGAAGGGCCGCAGAGCTGGCTTTTATTGCCGCCTCTGCCGCCGCCACTGAAGCCTGACCCCTTAAAAAACGGGCTTCAGAAGTATCATATTGGGACCTCGATATCACTCCCTTTGCGATGAGCTGTTTGTCTCGATTGAACGTAAGGGAAACTTCTTCGAGTTCCGCCTTGGCCCCTTTTAGATTGGCGCGGGCCACCTTCAGGTTCGCATCTGCCTGATCACGGGCTGCAACGGCGTCCTCGTTTTCCAGGCGGGCGATCACCTGTCCTTCTTTTACCCTGCTCCCTTCTTCCACCATCAGCGAAACAAGCCGGCCGGTGATCTTGGAAGCCACAGCAGCCTTTCGCTGGGCCACAACATAACCACTCGCATTTAACTGGGAAATGGTCTGGGAGGGATAGACCTGGGAAATGCTTGCCATTTCCACTGGGATGGCCGGTGAAATGAAGCCGCTCAAGTAGAGGAAACCCGCAATGATGATCAGCAGGGTGACCACTACAAAATAGACAAGCCTTTTACGCTTGACCGGCCGAAAAGTCCTGACAGATTTATCAATCTTCAGTTTTGAAAGGTCTTCATTTTCCATTGCTTTATAATCTTTTCTTAATAATCCGTATTATTTTCCTTTATCATCTCCTATTTGTCAAACATTTCTAATGAAATTCTGGGCGACAATGGGGAGGGGGAGTAGGGGGCATTTTGGATTGTTCTTGCCTATCGCGGGAAGGGACTTGAAGGTTACTTTGGCAGAATTCTTTTAATTCGGAAGGCAATTCAACAGATCGAGGTGATCATTGATATAGGCATCATTGGCTATTTCTTTATTTTTATAAGCAACAAATTTAATGCCCGATGATTTGGCCGTCTGTTGGTCTACATCAGAATCTCCTACAAAAACAATCTCTTCCTTTTTCAATTTAAATGCTTCGATAATCTTCTCGATTGATTCAGGGTTAGGTTTAGGGTTTTTGACATCGAGGGCTGTCACCACCATCTCGAAATATTGCCAGAGATCATATTTTTCCATGATATATTTCATCGAGGTCGTCCGGTTGGTGTTGATGACCCGAAGTATTCCTTTTTCTTTTAGCTTCTCTAAAGTTTGAAACAGATGAGGCTCCATCTTTAAATAGATAAGGTAATTTCTTAAATCAACCTGTTTTAGAGATTCTAAGGCCTTTTTTTCCAAATCGTTTTCTTTCCCAAAAATGAAGTGGATAGCTTCATAGACCGTGTGGGTGTGAACATATTGCAGCTCTTCCTCCCTCAGAGGGACTCTCCCCACCAAAGCACAGAGATCGTTATATAATTTTGTGTTGGCTTCGAGGGAATCGAAGAGAACGCCATCACAATCGTAGATCACGCAACGGATTTTCCAATTTCGGGTTTGAATGTCCATTAAGCCTTCTTCGTTCTTTCGTTTCTCGTCAGGGACTTGTCTCCCGGCTTACGAGCAGGAGCCCCTCTTTGACTTCACCATTCAAGTAGTAAAAGACCCTTGACTCCCCGCTTTTCTGAACCAGATAAAGACAATCATTGGTCTGCTCGATCTTAAGGATCTCCTCCAGGGGAAATTCCAAAAGCAGCCCGATTAAAATCCGATTGACCACCCCGTGACCGACGATCAGGACCTCCTGGCCCTCATGATGTTTAATGATCTTTTCCACGAATGGCTTAATCCGGACAGCAACATCCATATAATTCTCTGCCCCCGGGATACGGTAGGTAAACCGGTTCCCCTTGAACTGCTCCCATTCACTCTTCAGCTCTTCATCAAAATGAAAAAGTCCTTTTCCCTCCAATATCCCTAAAGCGATCTCGTCCATTTCAGACTGTTTCTGAATGGGAAGACCTAAATGTTCGGCGACAGGTTGAGCGGTGAGAATCGATCTCTGAAGGGTACTGGTGTAGATGGCCGAGATGGGCCGGTCTTTGAGCTGCTCAAGCAAGGCGAAACTCTGGGCATAACCCTTCGGACTAAGCCCAGGGTCGCTTCGGCCCTGAATTCTCCCCTCCGCATTCCAGGTCGTCTCCCCATGCCGCGCAATGTAAATATTAATCAATGGGTAAAAGCTCCTCTCTCATCTTCTGGCAATCTTTTTCGATCTACCCCAGGACCTCTCACTTCAAAATAAATATAGTCTAAAATTTTTCCCTCTTCATCCGCAAGGGCGAGCGAATATTTCTCTGTCCTCTGATACGATTCAGTTTTGCTGGATTCTACTAAAGCAACAGGCCGGTCAATGAAGAGGCTTTTTTAATTTGGTGTTGGGAGATACGAGAGTTGAAAGTTGGCAAAAGTTGGAAAAAGTTGGGGTCAAACCTTCAAGAAAAAGTTGGGGTCAAACCTTCAAAATTCGATTGACAATTTTTTCAAATTGAATAGAATATGGGCATGGCGAGGCAATTAAGGGTAGAATTTGAAAATGCTTTTTACCACATCACGTCGAGGGGAAACCAGCGAGATAAGATATTTTATAATCCCGCGGATCGGGAAAGGTTTTTGAAAATACTGAGCCGGACAAAGGAGAGATATGGCTTTCTGCTTCATGCCTATGCATTGATGGATAATCATTATCATCTTCTCCTGGAGACCCCGAAAGGGAACTTATCCCAAATCATGCAGAACATCAATACGAGCTATACCGTTTATGTTAATCGAAAGTATCAGAGGAGCGGACATCTCTTACAGGGACGATTTAAGGGGATTATTGTGGACAAAGATAGATATTTGATTTCGTTAAGTCGGTACATACATTTGAATCCTGTGAGAGCAAAATTGGTCAAGGAACTGCAGGATTATCCTTGGACGAGTTACAGGGTATTTATCAATCAGAAGGCAGAAAATTCATTGGTTGACACAGAGGAGACGCTTTCGTACTTTTCAAACCATAGAAATAAGGCGGTAAAAGCTTATAGAGAATTTGTTGAAGCGGATGAAGGAAGAGATGAGAATCCATTCGCTACGATGGAAGCAGGGTTACTCCTCGGGGAGGGGGCATTTAAGGCGAAAGTTCTAAGACTGATTGAGAGGATAAAAGTTGATGAAGAGATTGTCCAAGCGAAGAGGCTTCGGAAGAGAGTATCTATTGATACTGTGATCAAGGCATGTCAATTGTTTTACGGAAAGAATCGAAAAGAGTTGGTGGAGAGAGCAAAAGGAAATGAGGGGCGGCAGGTAGCTATTTATTTGGCAAAAATATTGACTGGTGAAAAGGGTAAAGAGATAGGGGGATACTTTGGGATTAAGGGGTCAGCCATAAGTGATGCGATAAAGAGGATCGAGGGAAGGTTGGACAAAGAGAGTCAGTTAAGAGAAAGGATTGAGTTTCTGAAGGGAAGAATCTTACCTGAATTTTGAAGGTTTGACCCCACCCGCCCCACTTTATGTCTTTTTATTTTTGTCTTTCGCGTTCCGAATATATTGCCCTGCAACCAAACGGATTTCACCATAGCTTACATCCTGAGGAAGCAGGGCCTTGATCGGGGCCAATCGTTCGCTTCCGGCCCGAACAATCGCTTCTTCAATGAGGGCGATTCGCTCCTTTGAAAGAATCCGGTTAAGGTTGATCGACCGACCTTCGTCAATAAGCTGAACAAGATGTTCGGCAATCGTCGATGAAGTGAGACCCCTTTTACGGGCAATTTCCTCCAGAGTCCCTCCCTTTTCCCACAACATCCATGTGATCTCGACTGTGCTTCCCCCTAAAGGTTTCTTCAGGACAGGTCGTATTGCTGAAGCTCCATCATGCTCACTCAAGGGCCTTGCCTCAGGATGCCTTTTGAGATAAGCCCTGACCACTTCAATCGTCTGATCCCCGTAAGTCGATACCTTATATTCGCCACAGCCCTTGAGGGCAAGCAATTCAGAGGTTGTTTGAGGCAGTTGCTGGCTGATGGCTATGAGTGTTCGGTTATGGAAGATGACAAAGGGGGGAAGGTTGGATGCCTGAGCGAGTTTGAGACGCATTTCCTTCAGGGAGGCAAACAGGTCTTCATGGCAGGGAAGATCCGATTTCTTCGGGAGTTTCCCCTTAATGATCTTTTCTTTTTTTGGTATTGTCCCGAGCGTGTGAGTTTTAACCTCATGGAGACAGTTCGAGCAGTTTTCACAACTGTTCTTTGCGATTCGCTCGCCGAAGTATTCGAGAATAAACCGTCTTAGGCATTGGTCAGTATAGGCGTAATCGATCATCCTTCGGAGTTTCTTACGCTCAAAAAGGCTCCGGCGTTCAATCTCTTGAAAATTGATATTCAGTTTGGGGATAGGAACCCGTGACAGTATTTTCAGACCCCGGCCCCGAAACGGCGGTCGATATTCTATTGACCCTGCTTGATGAAGTGTAGAGAAATACCGTCTCAACTGCTCCGGTGCAAGATTCAGATGCTCGGCCATCACATCCAGGTCCACCAGAAGGGTCTTGTCTTTCGATCCATCCAGAACATCGACACAATAATTGACAATCTCTTTCTGGTATTTGCTCTTTCCCTCAACCTGGCGATGAAGCTCCTCCGGCTCGATACACAGGGTCACCCTGGCCTGATGCTCCCCTTCCGATCCGCGCTCAATATAGCCGGCCTTCTCCAGAATCTTCAGGCACGAAGAAACGGCCATCTCATTCGATTTTGAGCGACCGAGGCGCTGGGCCAGGGCCTTCTGGGTCATCTCAATTTCATCTGTCCCGATATCACATAAGACCTCGTACGTCCTCTCGACCATGTCTTGGGGTGGGTAACTTCCGTCGATAAAAAATTCCTGGGTGAAAGTGTCGGCGTAGTTAAAAAGGAGCAGACAGGTTGCAGGCTTCCCGTCACGCCCGGCGCGCCCGACTTCCTGGTAGTAAGCCTCGAGGGAGCCGGGGATGTCATAGTGGACGACAAAACGGAGATCCGCCTTATCGATGCCCATGCCAAAGGCGTTTGTCGCCACCACCACCGGCAGGGTTCCTTCCATAAAAAGGTCCTGCACAACCTTGCGGGACTCCATCTCCATGCCGGCGTGATAACTTCCCGCTTTGTAGCCATTGGACCGTAATGCCGAGGTTAAGGTTTCTACATTCTTACGGGTAGCGGCATAGATGATTCCTCTCCGCAATCCCTTTTTGAGGAGGGTGACAATCGCATCGACCTTATCTTTCTCACCGTCCACCTTTTTAACATGAAACCGGAGATTGGGGCGATCAAAACCGGCAACGAAGGCGATCGGCTGCCTGAGACCCAACTGGGTGATGATATCACGGCGGACATCAGGAGTGGCCGTTGCTGTCAGAGCGGCAACAGGGGGATGGCCCAATTTTTCAACAACCCCTTTGAGACGAAGGTAATCGGGACGAAAATCATGCCCCCATTCGGAAACGCAGTGGGCCTCATCAACAGCAAACAGTGAAACACGGCAGGATTGAATCCCCTCCATAAATCCCGGATTCCGAAACCGCTCAGGGGCAATATAAACCAGCTTATATCTGCCCTGCTGAATCTCTCTCAGTCTCTGCCCTTGCTCGGAAGGGGTCAATACGCTGTTGATGAAAGTGGCAGGGATTTGATTCTCCACCAGTCCATCCACCTGATCCTTCATCAATGCAATCAGGGGCGAGATGACCAGGGTCACCCCATCCAGAAGCAGCGCAGGCAACTGGTAACAGAGCGATTTACCGCTTCCTGTGGGCATGACCACGACCACATCGCGCCTCGCCAGGAGGGTATCGATGATCTCCTCCTGCCACTTTCGAAAACCAGAGAAATGGAACTTCTCGCTCAGGACCCGGAACCGTTCATCTTTCATTGAAGCATCTAATAGATAAGGGGACGTTTAAAGGGACAAAGCTCTATTTTCAGAAGGTTTAGATTTTTTCGCTTTTGCTCTTGACAGGAACTATAAAGTCAAGATTTGGGGTCATCTTCACTTGTCACTAATTTATGAAAATAGTTAACAATTTAACAGCGTTTGTTACAAAGCACGACCTCCTTACTGTTCAAAATTAAATCTTCTTAAAAGCGGCATCACAGGCTTCGATGGTTTTGTCCAGATCTTTCTGGGTGTGGGCCAGAGAAATGAACCAGGCTTCAAATTGGGAGGGAGGAAGATAGATACCCTGTTCCATCATTTCAATAAAGAATTGGGCAAATCGCTTCGTATCGCTCATTTTGGCAGTGCGGTAATCCCTGACCGGACCCTCTGTAAAAAAGAGGGTGAACAATCCTGGGGTTCGATTGATGGAAAAAGGAATTCCCTTTTCCTCAGCACATTCGGAAATTTTCTCTGTTAAATAAAAAGTCTTTTTCTCCAAATCCTGATAAATCTTTTTTGACTTCAAGAGCGTCAATGTCGTAATCCCTGCGGTCATGGCCAGAGGATTCCCAGAAAGCGTCCCTGCCTGGTAGACTCCTCCAAGAGGAGAGACCTTCTCCATAATCGCTCTTTTTCCACCATAGGCCCCTACTGGTAGACCGCCTCCAATAATTTTCCCGAGACAAGTCATATCCGCTTTGATCTTGTAAATCTCCTGAGCACCTCCATAGGCTGCCCGGAATCCAGAAATGACTTCATCAAAAATGAGAAGGACCTCTTTCTCGTCGCAGATTTTTCTCAATCCTTCTAAAAATCCCCTCTCAGGCAGAACCACTCCCATATTCCCTGCAATGGGTTCTACAATGATGCAAGCAATCTGCTCGGGATATTGAGTGATCAGGGCTTTTACACTTTCCAGATTGTTATAGGATGCGATCAAGGTATGTTTTGCCAGTTCTTCTGGAATGCCGAGGCTATCAGGAATACCAAAGGTCATCGCACCGGAACCTGCCTTGACAAGCAGACTATCGCCATGGCCATGGTAGCATCCTTCGAATTTAATAATTTTAGCCCTTCCTGTATAACCCCTTGCCACTCGAATCGCACTCATCACCGCTTCCGTTCCGGAACTCACCATCCTGACCAATTCCATGGAAGGAAAGGCCTTCTTCACTTTGCTGGTAAGTTCCACTTCGAGGGGAGTGGGAGCGCCGTAACTCGTCCCCTTTGAGATGGCTCTTTTGAGTGCTGCCACAATCTTCGGGTGGGCATGGCCCAGGATCATTGGCCCCCAGGAACCCACGTAATCAATATATTCATTGCCATCCACGTCAAAAATTTTTGACCCTTTTGCACGTTCAATAAAACTGGGTGGAACGCCAATGGCCTTAAAGGCCCTGACCGGGCTGTTCACCCCACCTGGAATCATCTCCAATGCTCTATGATAGAATCCGATCGATTTTTTTCTGTTCATCTCCCATCCCCTAATTAGTTGCCACTGAAAAATTGTGTCAACTAATTACACAGATTAATAACTTTACGATTTCGCAATCTTTTTAATCAATGTAATCTGATTTAAAATCTGCGCAATCAATTTCATGATGGATTTTTCAGCATGAATTAATTATTCCTCGGCAACGACCTTATTACTAAGGGTGCCGATCCCTTCGATCACCACATCGATTTGATCACCAATGGCCATCGGACCGATTCCAGAAGGCGTCCCTGTGGCGATTGCATCTCCTGGCAGAAGCGTCATGACCCGGGAGATGAAACTCACCAGTTGATGGGGACCAAAGATGAGGTTCTTTGTATTGGAATACTGACGTCTCTCTCCATTCAGATAACTCGATACATCAAGATGATGGGGGTCAATGTCTGTGACAATCCAGGGACCAATCGGTGAAAAAGTATCAAACCCCTTCGACAATGTCCACTGACCATCCTTGGGTTGTAAATCCCTGGCGGTTACATCATTCAAACAGGTATATCCAAGGATATAATCCCCTGCCTTTTCCTCTGGAACTTTTTTCGCTACTTTCCCAATCACTACAGCTAACTCAGCTTCATAATCCACCCTCTTGGAAATCTTTGGATAGACAATGGCCTCTCCCGGTCCGATGACAGAGGTGGAAGGTTTAATAAAGAGAAGGGGTTCCTTGGGAGGAACCATCTTTACCTCTTCGGCATGGTCCCTGTAGTTCAAACCCAAAGCAACAATTTTTGAGGGAAGGCAGGGTGAAAGGAGTTTCACCTCTCCCATTGTTTTCATTCTCGGGGTCAGGTGGAAGTGGCCAAAAGGATCTCCATCCATTTCACGAATCATACCCTCTTCTATGACGCCCCACCTCACCAATGCTCCATCCTTGTATCTGACAATCTTCATTTTGCCTCCCTCTCTATAAATTACATGACCGTGACCGTGTTTCGTGTCCGCTTTAAATCCCCATCATAATTCTGTCATTCCCGTGAAAACGGGAATCCAGAAATATAGATTCCTGCTGGAGTTTATCCCGTTGAAAAACGGGGCAGGAATGACATTTTTAGAGGTAGCCTTGATTATTTGTGCTTGGTTATTGGTAATTCATCACCTCTTTAGCCCTAACACATCCTGCATATCGTAAAGGCCATTGGGCTGGTTCACCACCCAGAGGGCTGCTCTGATTGCACCGCGTGCAAAATTATCCCGGCTGTGGGCACGGTGGATGATCTCCAACCGTTCACCAATCCCCCCGAAGAGCACGGTGTGTTCTCCCACGATATCTCCCGCGCGGATCACCTGCATCCCGATCTCTTCTTTTGTCCTCTCACCCACCATCCCCTTCCTGCCATAGACTCCAACCTGACCAAAATCTCGTCCAATGGCGTTGGCAATCAACTCTCCCAATTTCGCTGCGGTGCCACTGGGCGAATCTTTTTTCAGACGGTGATGGGCTTCAAAAATTTCTATGTCATACTCCGGACCCAAAACCTGGGCAACCTCCTGAACGATCCTGAACATGACATTCACTCCTACGCTCATATTGGGCGAGAAAACACATCGAACACTTTTGGAAAGTTCTTTGATTCTTTCAATCTGCTCGGGACTCAAACCAGTCGTACCAATGACAATGGCCGAACTCGTTTCTTTAGCGAATTCAAGACTCTCTATGGAAGTTTTAGGATTGGTAAAGTTGAAGATGACATCCGCTCCTGCCTTCTTCAAATCCCCTTCCAAAGGGATATTCATTTTCCCCAATCCGATGACTTCTCCAATATCTTTTCCAATAGATGGATGATCTAATCTCTCGATGGCACGGTAGAGGGTAATCGAAGGGGTTTCGTTAATGATATGAATAATACGGCTTCCCATCTTCCCGGCTGCGCCAACGACAATGGCTTTGATCTCTTTCATTGATAGGCCTCCTCCCACATCTCAGCTTCATAGATGATGTGGACATCTCCCTCGAAAAAAACTTTCTTTACCTCCTGGCCTTCAATCTCAAAATAAACCGTCAAAACCTCGCCTCCCCTGGTCTTAATCGATACCGGAGATTTTACCAGGCCCTTGAAGGCAGCAATTAAGGCCGAAGCAACAGCCCCTGTGCCGCAGGCTAATGTCTCGTTTTCCACGCCTCGTTCATAGGTACGGATCGATAATTGAGAACCCTTCTCCAACTGGATGAAATTTGCATTGGTTCCACTCGGTGCAAAAAAGGAATGGTATCGAATCGCCCTTCCAATTCGGATGATATCCAACCCTTCAAGATCTTCTACAAAAAGAACGGCATGTGGGACGCCTGTATTAATGATTGAGAAAATCTGTTCCTCCCCGTCGATAAAAATGGTTTCATCGAGCTTCAGACCAAATGGTTTGGTCATTTCAAGTTTCACTTTTTTGCCATCCACCTGAGCAGAGAGGATTCCAGCGAGTGTTTCAAATTTCAGAGAAGGACCGGCGATCCCTTTTAAATGGGCAAACCGGGCAGCACAACGGCCCCCGTTACCGCACATTTCCGCTTCGCTTCCATCTGCATTAAAGTAGCGCCACTTGAAATCGGCTTTATTAGACCGTTCGATGAGAATGAGACCATCTGCTCCGACAGAGATTCTTCTTCGACAGACTTTCCGAATGAAGTCTTTCAGATGATCCTCTTTCAGGAAGGGTTCCCGATGATCGATGAGGATAAAGTCATTGCCACTGCCGCTCATCTTCATAAAAGGAATCTTCATGGTGCCTCTCCCAGCCACAAACAAAATTTGGTCTCATGGAAGCATAATCAGACTTTTCGCTGAAAAATTCGAAATCCGAATATCGAAATCCGAAACAAATTCTAATTTCAAATTTTCAAAATTCTAAACATTTTTTATCTGTTTGGGTCCTTCGTATTTTGAACATTAGTGCTTGTTTCGAATTTCGGATTTCGTGCTTCGGATTTAAAATCTTATGATCGAATTAAAAAATCAGGAATCTTTTCCCCCCGAATGAGGTCTTCATAACCCTCTCGCTTGCGGATCACAAACATCTGGTCATCCCGAACAAGAACTTCTGCAATCCTCGGCCTTGAGTTATAGTTGGTGGACATCGAGAACCCATAAGCGCCAGCACTCATCACGGCAATCAGTTCACCAGAATGGAGAATTGCCATTTTCCGTCCTTTTGCTAAAAAATCGCTCGACTCGCAGATAGGACCCACCACATCAGCCACAATCTCCTCCCTGGTCTCCTCCTTCACGGGAAGGATCTGGTGGTAGGAACCGTAATAACTGGGCCGGACCAGATCATTCATGCCTGCATCCACGATTACGAACCGCTTTTCCTCATTCTCTTTGGTGTAAAGAACCTTTGAGACCAAAACTCCTGCATTCCCAACGATGACGCGGCCTGGCTCTAAGATGAGGGTGCAGCCGAATCCTTGAAGTTCTTCAAGGATGGTGGAGGCGTATTCTACGGGATGGGGAGGTTCTTCATCCTCATAAGTAATTCCAAGGCCACCTCCCAAATCCAGATATTGTATCTCCATTCCGTCCTTTCTCAAATTTTCGACCAATTGTTTAAGTCTCCTCAAGGCCTCGATAATAGGCTCTACCTCGACCAATTGGGATCCGATATGACAATCAATTCCCACAATCTTTAGATTTGGCAATTGAGAGGCAAGGCGGTAAGCCATCGGTGCGCGAAGGATATCAATCCCAAATTTATTCTGCTTCAACCCAGTTGAGATATAAGGATGAGTCTTGGGATCGATATCAGGGTTGACGCGGATAGCGATCGCCGCTTTTTTGCCAATTCGGCTTGCCACCTCATTGATCACCTGAAGCTCCTGAGAAGACTCTACATTAAACATGAGGATACCCGTTTTCAAGGCATATTCAATTTCATCTTCTCTTTTCCCAACCCCCGAAAATACAATCTTTTGTGGGACTGCTCCACCTTTGAGGGCTCGGTAGAGTTCGCCTCCGGAGACCACATCCACTCCTCCACCCAAGTTGATAAAGAGACGGAGAAGGGCCAGATTCGAATTGGCCTTTGCTGAATAACAGACGAGATGAGGAATCCCTTTGAAGGCATCATCGAAAACAGTGAAATGTCTGACTAAGGTGTGATAGCTGTAAAGATAGAAGGGGGTGCCCACTTTTTCAGCGATCTCGCGAATTAGAATCCCCTCGCAATAAAGTTGACGATCCTTATATTCAAAAAAATGCATCCAATCTCCTTGATTGATCAATGGTCAATGGTCAATTGTTAATGCTAACTGCTATAGTGAACGACCCTGAAAAGTAGTCATTGCGAGAAGCGAAGCGACGTGGCAATCCCTTGAGATTGCTTCACGGAGTTTACCCTGAGCGAAATGCTTAGATTCTTCGCTTCGCTCAGAATGACAGGAAGCGAAGGGTTCGCAATGACACATGGTGAATGTCAACTTATTTATGTCGTTCACTATAATTGTTCATCGAAAATTGATCCCTGCTTTTTAATCCCTGTTTCATTGCTAATTGCTAATTGATCATTGCTAATTGATTATTAATAAATGTATTTCACCCTCATTTCTTCTGAGCGAGTGCTTTCGTTTCTTCGGATGGAGTTATCCACTGCTGTGACAGCATACTCATATTCTTGCTGTAAAACGACATCTTTATCAAGATAGGTCTCCTTCGTCAGGGGACTCTCATTTAATCTTTTAAATTCTTTCTCCTCAGGTTTCCTTCGATAGACATAATAACCAAGAAGGTCAGGTTCACGATTCCTTCTCCAATTCAACTCCATCCCATCTTTAAGGGGGATAGCCACCAGATCTACGGGAGCAACGGGTGCGATGAGGTCAGTCGGAGTGACCGGGACTCCCAAGGATCCCTTTCCTTCCACATCCGTTTTAACCACTCTTCTCACAGCCCTAACCGAATAGATACACCTTTTCTCGTTCTCCACACTCAAATCTGAATAATGGGTCGCTGTCAGCGGTTCTCTATTCAACGGCCTGGTGGAAAATTCCTCATTTTCTAACCTTCGATAAACATTATAGCCTGATGCTCCTTCCACAGGTTCCCAATAGAGGTCCACCCTTTTATCTCCTCTTTCTCCTTTCACCATTCTTGGGGCTTGGGGTGAATAGTCCCAATAGACCGTAACCGGATTCGAAGGAGCACTGGGATATCCTCTCCGATTGATTGAAACCACTTGATAGATATAAACCTTTCTTGCTTCTTGATCTTCAAATAAGACCGCCATTCTTTTTTTCTTGGTCTCTTCCTTTCTATCCTCCTTACCCTTTTCCCTGCTAACCTTCTTGCCCTTTTCCTTGCTATCCTTTTTTCCCTCTTCTTTGCTATCCGACTTCATCTCGTAGACGACCTTCGTTTTCTCTCCGCATCCTCTGCATTCCCCTCCAATGAGAACTCCTTCGGATCTTAAAATTTGAAAACCTGCCAAATCGGTAAGAGTAGACTTATCTGTATTTTCTTTAGGGGATGTCCATTCTAAAAGGAGGCGACCTTCTCTAGGCGTGGCCTCAAGGTCAACAATTCTTTTAGGAACAATTGAATCCCAAGGCACAGGAGGACCCTTCTTAGCACAACCAGATGCCACCATTGTAAAAATCATCAAGCACAAGAATAGACTTTTCTTCGTCTTCAACCTATTCCTCCATTCAAATTTGAGAAGGTTATCAGAATATCAGGTTATCAGGTTGCGGATATCAGATTATCAGTGCATCAGGTAAATTAATTTGAAATTGTTTTCACCCTATATCCTGATATCCCGATTCTCGGCATCCTGATTTCCTGATGACCTGGTATCCTTATTTTCTTTACTTTCGTGGTCCAAAGATCGCTGTCCCTACACGAACATAGGTGGCTCCTTCCTCAATAGCGATCTCAAAGTCATTGGACATTCCCATGGAGAGGTCTTTCATTGGAATCCTCTCTTTTACCATTCTCTCCTTTAATGCTCGAAGTGCAATATAATAAGGTCGACTCATTTCTGGCGAATCAAAATAAGGGGGCATGGTCATCAACCCTTCTAAGAAGAGATGGTTAAGGTTTTGAATCCTCCTGGCAAGACTCAACACCCTCTCCTCATCTGCCCCAAATTTAGCGGCTTCCTTAGAGAGATTTACTTCAATCATCACTTTAATCGCTTGATTCGCCTGTTCAGCCCTCCGATTCAATTCCTCAGCCAGGGGAATGCTGTCTAAAGAGTGTATCATATCGAAGAGGCGAATTGCATATTTCACCTTATTCGACTGAAGGTGGCCGATAAAGTGCCAGGAGACAAGCCGTCCGATCTCTTCAATCTTTTTTTGCGCCTCCTGGATATAATTTTCGCCCAGGATAGAGACCCCTGCTCCAATCGCCTCCTTGATTCGAGCTGCCTCTACCGTCTTGGAGACTGCAACCAACTTGATCTCATTCGGATCTCTCCCTACTTTTCGAGCCGCCTTTTCTATCCTCTCCATCACCCTTAATAAATTTTCTTTGATCTCTGACATCTCCTCAATCCGCCAACCCCGAAGTCATTGAGTCATTAGTCATTAAGTCATTTATTGACCCAATGACCCATTGACCTAATCATTATTAGGGTATTTCCATTCTGCAATCTGCAATCTCTCCGAGCCAGAGGGCTCTCTAAGCCGGAGGCCGCATTCCGCACCCCCCTCTTATCCTCCCCCCACAAGTGGGGGAGGAAAAAGGTGGGGGGAAAATAATGGCATTTAGACGATTAAGCATTTCAATCAACTCACATAGGGGAAGGCCCACTACATTGGTATAGGATCCTCGGATCGATTCGATCATAAAAGAACCGATTCCCTGGATGGCGTATCCCCCTGCTTTATCAAAGGGTTCTCCCGTTTGGACATACCACTCCATCTCTGCAGGAGTCAGGTTTTTCACCTTCACCACTGTCTGTACTGCTTCTTTATCACCCTTCCCTCTTTCTAAATGCCAAACCGAAAATCCGGTCAATACCCAATGTTCCTGACCACTTAGGCAATGCAATATTTCCATGGCATCTTCTCGGTTTTTCGGTTTCCCTAAAATGGACCCATTAATATAAACAATGGTATCCGCAGCAATCACCCAGCGATCAGGATATCCCCTCGCTACATCTCTGGCTTTGGCTTCAGCTAACCGAATGACATGTTCTTGAGGAGATTCTTTCTGAACAAAATCCTCCATCAACCCGCTTGGGATTACCTCGAAATCAAAACCCACTTGTTTTAGTAATTCATATCGGCGGGGAGACTTAGAGGCCAGAATAAGTCTGTTGTTCATTTATTAAAAACTAAAGGAATCCAATAGGTTTGTCAAGTTTGAAATGGGAGATTTCTTCGCTTTGAAAAATATTAGGGGATTTCAAAAAAAGTTCAGCAATCCCTGAGAAGCTGTGAAAAAATCACTCAAAGCCTCAAGGTCGGGCGGAGATGTCGCAGAAGTTTTACAGCGGCGCCTTATGACGTCAAGCAGAAGAAACGAACGCTCCACCCTTTAGGACGGTGTGCATATCGCCGCTTCCTTCGACAAGCTCAGGACACTGAGTTTATCGAAGTGCCTCTCGACAAGCTCAAGGCCCTGAGTTTATCGAAGGGCAGGGTCAACCCTGAGGCTTTTGGTAATACTTAAAGCTCAGTCCTAATTGACACCGAAGGACTGGGCAAGCCCTAACCTTTAGGCCAGGGAGTCGAAGGGTTGACTCTTAAGTTCAAATCTGATACTTAAATAGAAAGGGCGCTGAATGAAACAAAAAATCAAGGGAAGAAAAGAGCTTCTCAGGATCATCAAACACCTCAAGGCAAAAGGAAAACGGATTATCTTCACCAATGGTTGTTTTGACCTTCTACACGTCGGTCATATCCGTTATCTTGAGGAAGCCAGAGCCCTTGGAGACGTTTTGATCGTAGGGGTCAACAGTGACTCTTCAGTGCGAAAGCTGAAAGGGTCTAAAAGACCTGTTCTCCCTGAAGAAGAGAGGGCAGAGATTCTTTCCGGTCTCGGGTGTGTGGATTATATTATCATCTTTGATGAAATTGACCCCTTGAAACTTATCACTTCCCTCCAGCCAAATGTTCTTGCCAAGGGAGGGGATTGGACAAAAGAACAGACGGTAGGAAAGAAAGTGGTGGAAAGGTCAGGAGGAGAAGTGGTCATTATTCCTTTTGTCCAAGGGGCTTCTACCTCAAATCTAATAAAAACCATTTTGAAACGATATGAAAAAAGGACCTGAAAAAGATCTGTTATCCCTTCCGGAAACACTTCCTCTGCTTCCTGTCAGAGATATTGTTGTTTTTCCCTATATGGTTCTTCCTCTTTTTGTGAGTCGGGAAAAATCGATCAAATCTTTAGAAGAAGCCCTTTCTAAAGACCGACTGATCTTCCTCGTCGCTCAGAAAAAACTTTCTGAAGAAGACCCTTCTCCCAAGGATCTCTACCGAGTGGGGACGGTGGCCGTCATCATGAAGATGCTCAAGCTGCCCGATGGAAAGGTCAAGATCCTTGTCCAGGGACTCTCCAAGGCTTCCATCAAAGAAACCTTCCAGACAACGCCCTATCCCCTCGTAAGAGTGGAGAATATTAAAGATCCTTTCATCACGGAGATCACCCTTGAAACAGAAGCTTTGATGAGAACTGTCAGAGAACAATTGGAGAGGATCGTCTCCTATGGCAAACTCCTCTCCCCAGATATGATGTTTATCCTCGAAAGCGTTGACGATCCAGGGAGATTAGCTGACTTGGTAGCCTCCAACTTGGAACTCACTGTTGAAAAAGCCCAGGAGATTTTAGAAATCCTCGACCCTGTGGAAAGGCTGAAGACCCTGAATGAACTTCTTGAAAAAGAGGTCCAGGTCCTCACCATGCAGGCCAAGATTCAGTCGCAGGCCAAAGAGGAAATCACCAAAACGCAGAAGGAATATTTTCTTCGAGAGCAGATGAGGGCGATTCGAAGCGAACTGGGTGAGGTGGACGAACGCGCCGAAGAAATCAAAACCCTCCAGCAGAAGATCAAAAAGTCAAAGATGCCCAAAGAGGTTGAGAAGGAGGCCAGACGGGAACTAGAGCGATTGGAGCAGATGCATCCAGATGCCGCAGAGGCCTCTATGGTGAGGACTTATCTCGACTGGTTGATCGAAATGCCCTGGTCAATATCGACGACCAATAATCTCGATCTTCATAAGGCAAAAAATGTTTTGGATGAGGACCATTACGATTTGGAAAAAGTGAAAGAACGAATTTTAGAATACCTGAGCGTCCATAAATTGAAAAAGAAGATGAAAGGACCTATCCTCTGCTTCATAGGACCTCCTGGGGTTGGAAAAACCTCCTTGGGCAGATCGATCGCCAGAGCCTTGGGAAGAAAATTTGTAAGAATCTCTTTGGGAGGGATAAGAGATGAGGCTGAGATTCGGGGCCACCGTCGCACTTATGTCGGCGCCCTGCCAGGTCGAATCATCCAATCAATTAAACAGGCCGGAAGCAACAATCCGGTTTTCATGATGGATGAGGTGGATAAGATCGGCATCGATTTTCGTGGAGATCCAGCCTCTGCTCTCTTAGAGGTTCTCGATCCAGAACAGAACAATGCCTTCAGCGACCACTATCTCAATGTCCCCTTCGACCTCTCTGGGGTAATGTTTATCACCACAGGAAATTTGACCGATCCCATTCCCTCTACCCTCAAAGATCGGATGGAGGTGATTAACCTTCCCGGATACACCGATCTGGAGAAATTGAGGATTGCACGGACCTTTCTCCTTCCCCGACAGATGGATGAAAATGGAATCAGCCCAAAGATGCTCGAAATTTCTGATAAAGCCACCCTTCTAATCATCTCACAGTATACTCAGGAGGCAGGCCTTCGGAACCTCGAAAGGGAATTGGCTTCCATCTGCAGGAAGGTAGCAAGGCGAATAGCAGAAGGGAAGAAAGAGAAGACCAAAGTCAATACAAGGAACCTTCATCAATTCTTGGGACCTCCCGCCTACTTGCCAGATGAGGAACAGAAACGTAATGAGGTGGGTGTGGCCACAGGCCTGGCTTGGACAGAGACCGGCGGTGAAATTCTTCATGTCGAGGCCTCCACCACTCCGGGCAAAGGCTCCCTCATCCTCACCGGTCATCTTGGAGATGTAATGAAGGAGTCGGCGCAGGCTGCCCTCACCTATGTACGATCTAAAGGGAAGACCTATCGAATCAATCCCAATGCTCTCAACAATAAAGAAATACACATCCATGTTCCTGCGGGCGCTATCCCGAAGGATGGACCTTCTGCTGGAATTACCATGGCGGTTACCCTCTTCTCTGCCCTCACGGGCATCCCTGTCAAAAAAGATGTGGCCATGACTGGCGAGATCACGCTGCGCGGGAGTGTCCTCCCAGTCGGAGGCCTGAAGGAAAAGGCCCTTGCCGCCCTTAGAAACAAAATCAAAGATGTGATCATTCCCTATCTGAACAAGAAGGATCTCATCGATCTTCCCCTATACGTTCGAAAAAAGATAAACTTTATCCCGGTCAAACATATGGATGAAGTTTTGCGAATCGCCCTTTCCAACAAAAGAGTTAAGAGTTAGGGGTTCGGTAGGGAACGCCTGCCTGTCCGGTAGGCAGGGTTTGAAACCGTTCCGTACAAGAGTTCGGAGTTGAAAGCAAAAGAAAAGGACTTGAGAGAGATTGGTGAGTTCGGGCTCATCAATCGAATCCGAAAATGGATAACCTCTTCTGATCCTGCATTGGTCCAGGGGATCGGTGATGATGTGGCGGTCATCAAGATGGGGGCGAAAGCCTTGCTCGTTACCACCGACATCCTTATTGAAGGCATCCATTTCGATCGGTCCTGGCTCGATCCCTACCAACTTGGGAGAAAAAGCCTCGCGGTCAATCTCAGTGATATTGCTTCAATGGGAGGGATCCCCAAATACTTCCTCATCTCCATTGGCCTTCCTAAGAACCTTCCTCTTTCTTTTATCTCCTCGTTCTATCTTGGCTTAAAAAAGGAGGCGAAACAATTTCGGGTGGAACTGATTGGGGGGGACACCTCCCTTTCTCAAAAAATCGTCATCAATATCTGCCTTTTAGGAGAAGGAAGAAAAAAAGATCTCCTTTTTAGAAAAGGGGCAAGGGTTGGGGATGATCTCTTTGTCTCTGGAACACTAGGCGATGCCGCTCTGGGACTAAAAATTCTCCAAGAAAAAGGGAAAATAATAGGAGCTGAGGGATTGATCAAAAAACATCTCTCTCCCTGCCCAAGAGTCGAATTGGGTCAAACCATTGCCAAACATCATTGGGCGACTGCTATGATCGATGTCAGTGATGGTCTGTTGATCGACACCTCTCACCTCTTACAAGAGAGCGGAGTAGGAGCTCAGGTATGGGAGAATCGAATTCCTCTTTCCAGGCTCTATCGGAAATGGGTTCATCCTTTTTTAAAAGATTTTTTTCAGCTTGCCCTTTCCGGAGGTGAGGATTATGAACTCCTCTTCACTGCCCCCTCCGAGATGAGGGAGAGGATACCTTATCTCTCCCGTTCGCTCAAGATCCCGATCACCCATATTGGAGAAATCCTCCCTAAAAAAGAGGGGCTCCACATTATCCGAGAAGATGGAAAAAATTATTCTCCCTCTCGTTTGGGGTTTGAACATTTTAAATGATGGTTCGACAAGCTCACCATGATTACACTTCAGTATGCTCTGAACATCATCCTGAGCTTGTCGAAGGAGCAACCCAATGAAGACCTATACAAACGAAATTAAAGAGAATGACTCTGTGGAGTCCTTCTTTCTGGTTGAAGAGAAATCTTCTGGGATCACCAAAACTGGAAACGCCTACTTGAAATTGAAATTGGTGGACCGTTCCGGAGAAATCGAAGGCAGGATTTGGACATTGGTGGAAAACTATGCCAAATCCTTTGGAAAAGATGACTTTGTCCATGTGATGGGAAAGGCAGTCTCCTTTCAGGAGCATCTTCAATTGAACATCACCCATATCGAAAGAGTGGGCGAAGAAGAAATTCTTTTTTCAGACTTTTTTCCCATGGCAGAAAAAAATATTGACGAAATGTTCCGGTCCCTTTTAGAAATCACTCAACAGATTAAAAACCCACACCTCAGCCAACTTCTCCAACTCTTCTGGGAGGATGAATCCTTTATCAAACTTTTTAAAATGGCCCCTGCATCCAAATGGCTCCATCACAATTATTTAGGGGGTCTGTTAGAGCACACCCTCTCCATAGTGCAACTGGTATTAAAAAATGCTTCCCATTACAATGGGTTGAACTTGGACCTTTTGCTCACAGCTTCAATTCTCCACGACCTTGGTAAAGTGGATGAGCTCTCTTACCAACGATCCTTTGCCTATTCAGATGAAGGCCGACTCCTCGGTCATATACTCCTCGGGATAGAAAGGGTGGAGGATAAAATCCGCCAACTAACTGATTTCCCAAAAGACCTTTCAACGCTGCTAAAGCACCTCCTCCTCAGTCACCATGGTCAATATATTTGGGGGTCGCCCAAAAGGCCGATGACCTTGGAAGCTGTGATGCTCCATTACCTAGATGACATGGATGCAAAAATCAATGGGATTAAACAATTTATAAAAAAACAGGTCCCAAAAGGGTCCAGGTGGAGCGCCTATCACCGTATATTTGAACAATATTTTTATGTGTCCAACCTTTTGGAGAAGATGGAACTACCCGATAAGATTGAGAAAGACGAATTGGAAGAGGAATGATTAAATCTTCCATTTTCTTGACAAACCGCTCCTCCATTATTATCTTAAGAGCACAAAAAGAATTTTATTTTAGATGCTTAGTTTTAGCTTTTTCGCATTAAAAAAGGGCAAGGATTAAATGGATTTTTTCCCTTCCGAAAGAATGAGGCGGGTTTTAGAGATTGTGATTGAAGATTACATTCTCAGTCCAGAACCGGTGGGTTCAAGGACGATTTCTAAAAAATCGAACCTCAACCTAAGCCCCGCTACCATACGGAATATTATGTCGGATTTGGAAGATCTGGGTTTACTTTCTCAACCTTACACCTCAGCAGGTAGGATACCTACGGAGAAGGGACTTCGATTTTACATCGATTCTATTATCAATGTCCACGAACTCAGTGAACTGGAGCAACAGGAGATTCGATCCAAATATTTGAGTCATCTCATTGAGGGACCGGACCTATTCAGGGAGACGTCTCGAATCCTTTCTTCATCTTCTCATTATTTAGGAATTGTTTGGACACCCCGAATGAGTTCGGTCGTGCTTCAACATATTGAGTTTGTGAAATTAAGAAGACATTTGGTGCTTACTATTTTAGTGAGCACAACCGGTTTGGCTCACAACCGGATTATCGAAATGGAGGAAAATTTTTCGCAATCCGAATTAGATGATCTTTCAGATTATTTGAATAGTTTCCTGACCGGCCTCACCCTTTACCAAGTGAGAGAGAAACTTCTGGAGCAGATGAGAGTGGCAAAGAATGCTTATGATCGTCTGCTTGAGCAGGCGCTCAAATTAGGAGAGAAAGCTTTTTCCTCCATCGATGACACTGATGTTTTTATCGAGGGAAAGACAAATATTCTGAACGAGCTTGAATTCAGTAATGTTTCAAGAATGACAGATCTCTTTCGAACTTTTGAGGAAAAGGCCACCATGGTCAAACTCTTAGATAAATTTATGGATCCCAAAGGGGTTCAAATTGCGATCGGTTCTGAGAGCCAGGTCCAAGAAATGGAGACTTGTAGCTTAGTGACCTCCACTTACGGGTGCGCAGGACAGGTTTGGGGAGCCTTGGGAGTCATCGGACCACGGAGGATGAACTATTCCAAAATCATCCCCTTGGTGGATTATTCTGCAAGGCTGCTGACAGAGATCTTAGATAGGCATTTTCATTAAAAACGAGGAGTCGTCTTTATGGAAGGATCAGAGAAAAAAGAGATCCCTGTTGCCTTGGAGCCATCTCCGGAAGAGAATGAAGGGGAAACATCAGAAATATTGATAGAGGAAAACCATCCAAAAAGTAAGAAAAAAAAAGAAGACAAGGAGATTCAGGAACTGAAAAAGAAGCTGGAGGAAAAAGAGAAAGAGGCGAAGGAGAATTATGACCGTCTGTTGAGAACGGCAGCCGATTTTGAGAACTATAAAAAGAGGGCGGCGAGAGAAAAAGAAGACTGGACCAAATTTGCCAATAAAGATTTCATCAAAGCGATTCTCCCTTTTATTGATAATCTGGAGAGGGCTGTCAATCACGCTCAAAAGGTAGCGGACACCGGGGTATTAATCGAAGGGGTTCGATTGACCATTCAACAACTCCTCCAGAACCTTAACCAGTTTGGTCTTTTTTCCTTTGAATCGGTTGGGAAACCTTTTGATCCCGCCGTGCATGAAGCCATGTTGGTCGTGGAAACAGACAAGCATGAACCCAATCAGGTCGTCGAGGAGTTCCGGAAGGGCTACCTCTTGAATGGCCGACTCTTAAGACCGGCAACCGTTTCTGTGTCAAAACCCCCGGAAAAAGAAGTTCGGACACCAGAATGATTTTGAATAATACTTTAAGGAGGGGAAATTAAAATGGCTAAGACAATAGGAATTGATTTGGGAACAACGAACTCAGTCGTGGCAATCATGGAGGGAGGGGATCCTGCCGTTATCGCCAACCCGGAAGGGAGTCGAACGACTCCATCTGTTGTTGCCTTTACAGATAAAGGGGAGAGGGTTGTAGGACAGATTGCGAAACGTCAAGCGATCACCAACTCTGAAAATACAATCTTCTCGATCAAGCGACTGATGGGAAGAAAATTTACAGACGGGGAGGTTCAGAAAGACTTGAAGATCCTTCCCTATAAAATCGTCGAAAATAAGAATGGGGATGCATGGGTCAGGGCCAGGGATAAGGAGTATAGCCCCCCTGAAATCTCTGCCTTTGTTCTCCAGAAGATGAAGGAGACGGCAGAAGCCTACCTCGGCGAGAAGGTGACCGATGCGGTGATTACCGTTCCAGCTTATTTTAACGATAGTCAACGCCAGGCCACGAAGGATGCGGGAAGGATAGCAGGTTTGAATGTCATTCGAATTATCAATGAACCGACAGCCGCCTCCCTGGCTTATGGTTTGGACAAGAAGAAGGATGAAAAGGTCGCTGTCTTCGACCTGGGGGGTGGAACTTTTGATATCTCCATTCTCGAATTGGGGGAAGGTGTCTTCGAGGTCAAATCGACCAATGGAAATACCCATCTGGGTGGAGATGACTTTGACCAACATGTCATCGACTATTTAGCGAATGAATTCAAAAAAGATCAGGGGATTGATCTGAGAAAAGATCGAATGGCTCTTCAAAGATTGAAGGAGGCTGCGGAAAAGGCAAAGATTGAACTCTCTAACATGATGGAGACGGACATCAATCTACCCTTTATCACTGCCGACGCCTCAGGGCCAAAACATCTGAACATGAAATTGACACGGGCAAAATTGGAAAATTTGACAGGAGATCTCATTGAAATGGTTGAGGGACCATGCCGCCAGGCCCTTGCCGATTCTGGACTTTCAGCCAGGGACATTGATGAGGTGATCCTCGTTGGCGGAATGACAAGGATGCCAAAAGTTCAGGAGAAAGTGAAACAAATTTTTGGGAAAGAGCCAAACAAGAGCGTCAACCCTGATGAGGCCGTAGGTATTGGCGCGGCGATTCAGGCTGGAGTCCTGAAGGGTGAGGTGAAGGATGTGCTCCTCTTGGATGTTACCCCGCTCTCCCTTGGGATTGAAACGCTCGGTGGTGTCTTTACCAAACTGATTGAAAGAAACACTACCATTCCATCAAAAAAGAGCCAGATTTTTTCTACAGCATCGGATAACCAACCTGCTGTGACGATTCATGTCCTCCAGGGCGAAAGAGAAATGGCCGCTGATAACAAAACCCTCGGTCAATTTGAATTGGTAGGGATTCCAACCGCTCCCCGAGGCATTCCCCAAATCGAAGTGACCTTTGATATTGATGCCAATGGAATCGTCCATGTCGCGGCGAAAGATCTTGGAACAGGGAAAGAACAATCTATAAAAATCACTGCCTCGAGTGGCCTTCACGAAGAGGAGATCAAAAAGATGGTGAGGGATGCCGAGGCTCATGCAGCAGATGATAAGAAGAGACGGGAGTTGGCCGAAGCGAGAAACCATCTCGATACACTCATCTACACAACAGAGAAATCCTTGAAGGATTACGGCGACAAGATCGATTCCGGAGATAAACAGAATATCGAAGATGCGATGGCCAAGGCGAAGAAAGCGATGGAGTCAAACGACCCGGATGCCATCAAATCTGCCCAAGAAGAGCTCACCCGTTCTTCCCACAAATTGGCAGAGGCGATGTATGCAAAAGCTTCTCAAAAAGGAGCTGCTGAGCCCGGTGCTGAAGCTGGCCCTCAAGAAGGCCCTCGACAAAAAGCGCAGGAGGATGTGGTCGATGCGGATTTCGAGGATGTTGGTAAAAAATAACTGGGTTGTGTCTCTCATGAAAAGGGCGAAGGGGAACCTTCGCTCTTTTTGTATGGGCGCCAGTTCCTGGAATAATGGAATGATGTGAGGAGGAAGCTTCGCTTCCTTCAATTCCTAAACTCTTTGCAAAGGCGGTGTTTTGCATTCAGTTATTTCCCCAATATTCCACCATTCCAATATTCCAATATTCCATCGAGGTCAATCATGTGGGGTTTTTTTGAAAAATTAAAAAAGGGTCTTTCAAAAACCCATCAGGGTTTTGTAGAAAAGATCGATCAGCTCTTCTTGGGAAAGAAGACCATCGACCAAGATCTCTTGGACGAATTGGAAGGGCTTCTTTTTGAAGCCGATTTGGGAGTGAAGACATCCAGTCAACTGATAGAGGGTGTTCACCAGGGACTCAAAAGGGGAGAGCTGCAGGAACCTGAGAAAGTAAAGGAGTTTATTAAACAGGAAATTCTTCAGATACTAAAATCAGGGGAGAAGCCCCTCCCCATTGACTTCTCACAGACAAAACCATTTGTCTTCATGGTGATTGGAGTCAATGGGGGTGGTAAGACGACTACCATCGGAAAGATCGCCCATCAATATTCATCCCAGGGGAAGAAGATCCTAATGGGTGCGGCGGACACCTTTCGGGCCGCTGCAGTAGAACAGCTTGAAATTTGGGCAAACCGAGCCGGAGCCGATTTAATCAAACAATCCAGAGGATCAGATCCCTCTGCCGTCGCCTTCGACTCCATCCATGCTGCCAAGGCTAGAGACACTGATCTTGTCTTCATTGATACCGCAGGAAGGCTCCACACTAAAGTCAACCTGATGGAAGAGTTGAAGAAAGTAAAACGAATCATCGGCAGAGAGTGTCCAGGTGCACCCCACGAGGTCCTTCTCGTCCTCGACGCCACGACAGGCCAGAATGCAATCTCTCAAGCGAAACTTTTTAATGAGGCCATCGGTGTGACAGGCATCGCTTTGACCAAATTGGATGGGACAGCCAAGGGGGGAATCATTGTCGGAATCACAGAAGAGCTGAAAATCCCAATTCGATACATTGGTGTGGGAGAGGGGATTGATGACCTGAAAGAATTTAACGCTACTGAATTTGTCCAAGCTCTGTTTTGAAGTAATAAAAAAAGGGGAATCGGCAATAAAACCTTCTTTCATCTTCTCTTTGATGGAGGCCATCTCTTCTGTCACCTGTTTGATCCCTTCTCTGAGGCTCTCCATTCCCTCTCTTAGCCCATCGAGGTCAGCAATACCACAGACCCATTTGAATATCAATCTTTTTTTTCCCGTCATCCAAAGGCTACTTTAATCCCGAATCGGTAATTAAAAATAAAATTGTTTCAAAAGGAAATATTCAAATTACACTATTTTTTTCTATTTTTTTTCTTGACAAAAATATTCTTTGTGGTATGTTTCATATGTTTTTAATTT